>Ga0070684_100000135_pt1 | contig 48873 bp, 74 predicted proteins | sample KBSC723LmetaG_FD_65653 | JGI IMG/M metagenome (GOLD analysis project Ga0070684, IMG submission 65653) | Corn rhizosphere microbial communities from Kellogg Biological Station, Michigan, USA - KBS C7.2-3L metaG | ecosystem: Host-associated > Plants > Roots > Rhizosphere ...
GGCGGGCAGATCATCATCGTCTCCACCGCGAACGGGATCGGCGGCCTCTTCTACGACCTCTGGACGAACGCCGACGAGCGCGGGATCCACACGATCTTCCTCCCCTGGAACCTGCACCCCGATCGCGACCGCAACTGGTACGAGCGCGTCGCGCGCGCGCTCCCCGAGCACGATCGCGCCGAGCAGTACCCGCTCAACCCGGCCGACGCGTTCCTGGGGACGGCGGGCTGCTGGTTCGACACCGAGGCGCTGCAGTGGTACGCGGAGCGGACGCGCAAGCCGCTCTACCGCTTCGACTTCAAGACGAACGAGGAGGGGAACCGCGCCGAGATCGTGAAGACCCCGACCGGGCACATCCGGCTGTACGACAAACCGGAGAAAGACAAGCAATATGCCCTTTCGGCCGACGTCGCCACCGGGCGGGGGAAGGACTACTCCTCGGCGACGGTGATCGACCTGACCAACGCGAACATCGCCGCGCAGTTCCACGGCAAGCTCGACCCCGACCTCTTCGCCGAGCAGCTGCACTTCCTGGGCAAGTGGTTCAACAGCGCGGTGATCGCGCCCGAGATGGGCGGCGGCTACGGCGAGCCGGTGATCCTCTCGCTGCGCGACGGGCGGAAGGGGCGCCCGCCCTACCGCAAGCTGTACATGCACCAGATCGAGGACCGCCCCGACTACAAGCGGCACATCACCTACGGCTACCCGATCACGAACAAGACGCGGCCGCAGGTGATCAACCAGCTGGAGCAGTGGATCCGCGAGCGGACGCTGCCGCACCTGCCGCTTGAGGTGATCCTGGAGTGCAAGACCTTCGTCAAGCGCGACACGCTGCCCTCCCCACGCGCGGCCGAAGGGTGCAACGATGATCGTGTGATGGACCTTGCCATCGGACTCGACCTCTATCGTCAGCGGGGTCACCACGCGCGCGACGTGCGGCGAAACCGCCGCAAGGGGCGCGCCTATCAGCCGGAGTCTCCGTGGCAGTAGGAGGAAACCGATGAGCGAGACATTCATGCCACCCGCCGCGCCCGCTCCCGCTCCGGGAGCACCGCTGGCGGGACCCCCGGGTGCGGCGCCCTCCGACAACCCGCTGGTCGCCGCGATGGGTGCCGGTCCCGGAGGCGCGGACACGGCGACGCTCCCGCCCGAGTTGATGGCAGCGCTCGGCGGCGGCGCGGCTCCGCCACCCCCAGGCGCAGACGGGATGGAACCGGCCTCGCTCGACGCGGCGCTGGAGCACTTCCGTCTCGGCGTGCAGATGCTGCAGGAGCTTCAGGTCGCCTCGACCGACGACCAGGAGATGGGCGAGCTTCACGGGCTGATGGGGCCGGTGCAGAAGATGCTCGCCGACCGCTCTAAGCAGCAGGCTGTCGCCTCGGCGAGCGGCCCCAAGCTGGGAGGCGGCGGCGGTGGCGCGTGAGGTCGACCCGTACCGCCCCACCCACGAGTTCCCTGGCGCGCTGGAGCTTGTGCTCGATGCGGTCGCGCAGGCGGAGCGCCACCACGCCTCCTTCTGCGAGAAGGTCGAGAAGCGCTACCGCGCCTACCGGGGCGTCCCCGAGAACCGCAACGAATCATCCGACAGCTGGCGCTCGAAGCTGACGACGCCGTATCTCCTCCAGACGGTGGAGGCGATGCTCGCGACGATGCTGATCCCGAAGCCGCGCTGGCAGGTCAACCCGGTGGTGCTCCCCGAGCAGGAGATCGAGATGGCGGTCGCGCGCCAGCAGACCGGCCGCCACGTCGAGATCGCGCTGGAGCGCGAGATGGACGCCGACCAGTTCGTGCTCAAGCAGCGCCCCTTCATGCAGCAGGACATGATCGTCGGGTTCACCGTCGCGAAGCTGATGTGGCGCTCCGAGCGCGGCTACCGCAAGTTCCTGGAGCCGACGATCACCCTGGTGCAGGACGGCTTCGGCAACGTGGTCGACTCGCAGCCCGGGCTTGAGGAGCGCGAGCGCGAGCTTCTCGTGCACGACGGCCCGACCTTCATCGTCCGCGACGTGCGCGACTGGATGTGGCCCGAGTCGGCGAAGAACGTGCAGGACGCGGCCTGGATCATCGATCGCGCCTGGGAGACCTACGAGTGCCTGGAGAAGAAGCAGGAGATGGGTCTCTACTCGAACGTCTCCGAGTTGAAGGAGAAGGTCGACCAGTACAAGGGCAACTCCGAGCGCGAGCAGATGCTCCGCAACTCCGAGCGCGACTCCGGCCTGATCGAGGTGCTGGAGTACTGGACGAACGACCGGGTGATCACGGTCGCGGCGCGCAACACGGTGCTGGCCGACAACCCGAACCCGTTCTGGCACGGCAAGAAGCCGTTCGTCGTCTCCTCCTCGATGCCCGACGCCTTCCAGATCCCGGGGATCTCGGTGGTCGAGTCGCTCGCGCAGATGCAGGAGTACCTCTGGTCGCTGCAGAACAATCGGCTCGACTCGATCAGGCTGCTCAACAACCTGATCACGCTGATCCGTTCCGACGTCGACGACCCCGACTCGTTCGAGTTCTATCCGGGCGCGCAGTGGTTCGTCGACGATCCCTCGCAGGTCTCGACGCTGCCGATCGACCCGAGCGTCGGGCAGGTCTCGCTGGAGGCGGAGTCGATGATCAAGGGCGACCTGCAGAACGTGATGGGCGGCCTCCCCTACGCCGGGTCGGTCAACGAGGTTAACCAGACGACCGCGACGGGGATGTCGATCGTCACTTCGATCGCCGAGCGGATGATCAAGGCCCGCACCGCGAACTACGCCTGGGCCTACGCGCAGATCGGGGAGATGTTCCTTTCGATGATGGCGCAGTTCATCCGCCAGGAGAAGGCGTACATGATCAAGGGGGAGGGGGCGAAGCCGCAGACGATGCTGCTCTCGCCGACCGACTTCCAGGGCGACTGGTCGGTGCAGGTCGACGTGATGGAGGAGTCGCTGATGCGTCAGGAGCGACGCGCCGAGGCGCAGTCGCTGATGCAGATGGCCGGGCAGCTGTCGCAGGTCGTGCCGCTCAACATGAAGGCGTTCATGACCCGCGTGCTCGACGCCTACGGGGTCGACTCACCCGAGCAGTACTTCTCGGAGGGGCAGCCTGGCGCGCCCCCGGGCGCGAACGGCGCGGCCCCGGGGATCGGGCCTGAGGCGCCCACCTCCGCTGGCGTGCAGGGGCAGATGACCCCGCAGGGGCCGCAGTCCGGGCAGACCAACCCGGCGCTTGCCGGGGCGCACGGCCTCTCGCAGTCGCCGGAGATGCTGGCCGGGATGGCCACGCGCGCCGCCTCGGGAATCGGTGGCTGACGAGAAGAACAAGGAGGTCCTCCGCCAGCGCGCCGCCCGCATCTCGTCGGTGATGAACCACCCCGGCTGGGATGAATGGGTCGACGAGGCCAAGCGGAAGATCGACATCCTGGAACGAACTGCCGTACGGTTGGCGCTCTCCGAGGGGGGCGCCGACCAGCGCAAGCTGGACGAGATTCGAGGGTGGATCGCGGCGCTCCGCTGGACGTACCGGATGCCCGAGGCAGCCGAGAGAAAGCATGAGCGCTGGATCGAAGAGGAACTGGAGGCCACCGAATGAGCGAGCAGGAAGAGGACCAGCCGATCACCGAGGAGGAGTTCGCTCGGATGCTGGCCGAACAGGATGCGCAGGATCAGGCGCCAGAAGAAGCTGCTGTCGAGGAACCGGAGCCAGAGGCCGAGGTCGAGCCGGAGCCTCCCGAACTCGAACCCGAGGCCGAGCCGGTCATCCCCGGACGACCGGGCGAACCCGACGAGCAGCCGGAGCTTCCCCCCGAGGAGCTAGAGCTTCCCGCCGGGGAGGAGCCTGCCGAGCACATCGCCTGGGCGCAGCGGCGCAACCTGACCGACTTTGAGTCGGCGGCGAAGCTCGCCTTCGAGCAGGAGAAGTTCCTGGGGCGCAAGTCGTCGGAGATCGAGGCGCTGCGCGAGCAGCTGCGCGAGGTCGAGCAGCAGGTCGGTCAGCCCGCGCCGCCCCCGCGCAGCGAGCAGTGGATCGCTGCGGCGCTCTCCTCGCCCGACCCGGCGCGCTACGCCTGGGAGTTGGCGGAGGCCGGGGACTGGGCGACCTACCAGCAGTACATGGGGATGTGGGAGCAGATCGTCGGCGAGAGCGTGACGATGAGCGTCCACCAGCAGATCCTCACCGGGCTGGAGGAGCAGGAGCAGCGCGAGCCGGACGAGCCGGGCACCCCGGAGAACGCGATCCAGGACGCGTTTGCCGCCGTCGGCGTCTACGACCTGCAGAACGACCCGCTCGTGCCGACGATCCGCCAGGTCGCCGATGAGATGGGCGGCAAGCACCCGCTCGTCGAGGCGGCCGCGCGCGGCGACGCGACGGCGATCGCGGCGATCGTGGAGATCGCGCGCTCGCGCACGTACACGACGCGCACGGTGCGCCTCGACGGGACGCCGGTCGAGACCGAGGACCGCAAGCGCGCCTCGGCGGTCACCGGCTCGGGCGGCTCACCGACCCGGACGCCACCGAAGGAGGACCCGCTCGCCGCCGACAGGGAGCAGTGGCGCCGGATGGGCGTCCTTCCGGTGGAGTAACCTCTGGCGCATCGGGCACGGCTTGGGCTACGCCTTCGGCAGCCCTCCTGGTCACCCGGGGATCCATGAGCACCGCCAAGGGCGGGACGCGAGAATCTTCCATCTCGTAGGAGGGAACCAATGCCCACCCTTGCAGCAGGGTCCGACGTTTCCACAGAGGAAATCGTCGCCGACGAGCGCATCGTCGACATGGACCCGACCATGCGGCTGCTCGACCCCGACTCGACGCAGTTCGACACCTTCACCCGGCGCCTTCCCGCGCGCTCCGCGACGCGTGAGAAGGTCAACTGGCTGGAGGAGGAGTACGTCGGACGCGTCGTGACGGCCGCCGCCTACACCTCCGGCGCGACCACGATCAACGTGGGTGCGGGCGAGGGCGCGCTCGTTCGAGCGGGCGACGTCCTGCGCAACATGCGAACCGGCGAGGGCTTCCGGGTCTCCTCGGTCGCCGTCGACGCGCTCACGGTCGTCACCTCCTGGGGTGCCGCCGTCAACGCGGCCGGGAACGCGGGCGACAAGCTGCTGATCGTCGGTCCGGCGATGCAGCAGGGTTCGACGATTCCGAACCCGCGTTACCAGCAGAGGGTGCTGGGCTTCAACTACACGCAGATCGAGCGGACCCCGTGGCTGTTCACGGGCACTGCCGCCGCGATCCAGCTGTACGGGGGAGCGGAGCCGGGCAAGGAGTCCGCGCGAGCGGGCGTCGTGCACAAGCGCTTCTGGGAGTCGACCGCGTTCTTCGGGGCGCGCGAGTTCTCCTCGGCAGCCGACGTCGTGGTCGGCTCGGCCGGTGGCGCGATCGAGTTCATCCAGACGAACAGGCAGAACGTCAACGGCGAGTTGACGGCCGACTTCCTCGACTCCTTCCTGGCCACCGTGCTGGCGAAGGGGTCGGAGAACAAGGTGATGTTCACCGGGACGATCGGCGCGTACTACCTGTCGCGCTTCAACCGCTCCGGCCAGGGCGCCTTCTGGAAGCCGGGCAACGAGCGGGTGCACGGCGTCAAGGTGGACGGCTTCATCTCCGGCGTGTTCGGGACGCAGATCCCGGTCGTCGTCAAGAAGGAGTGGGCCGACTTCCCGTCGGGCGTCAACGGCTACAACGGGAACCTCTTCGTGCTCGACATGAACTACATCGAGCGGCGCCCGCTGGTCGGACGTGACACGAAGCGGATCACCTACGACATCAAGTCGCTCGGAAACGGACGCGACTCGGAGGGCGGCGAGTACTTCACCGAGGCGACCTACACGTTCGCCCAGGAGAAGACCCACGGTCTGCTCTACGGGATCGCGTGAGCCAAGGGGTCAGCGCGGGGGGCCATGCTCGGCCTCGGTCCCCCGCGCTGGCGAGAGGAGCAACGAATGAGGCTGGTGAGTCAGTACGGCAGGTACGGAATCCAGTACCGCCCGCGCAAGGCGAACACCGACCACGCAGGCGTCGAGCACGTCACCCAGGAGGGGATCTATCTTCAGTTCGAGCAGGGTGACCTGTTCGAGAACGAGGAGATCGCGGCCAACCAGTACTTCCGCTTCCGGGGCCAGTTCCAGCACGAGGACGAGGCGACGCCGGTCGACCCGAAGTACCGGATGTCGACCTTCGACACGAACAAGCAGGACTGGCCGGACGAGCTTCGCGACGAGATCGAGGAGTGGCTGATCGAGAAGTCGGCCGAGGACCCGTCGTTTATGGTGATGACGACCACCCCGATCCCGAAGCCCTGGCCGCTCTACGACGAGTACGAGGGCAGCCCCGAAGAGATCATCTTCGTGCTGCAGACGCAGGGCCACTCGCTGCAGGAGGCGCTCGACTACGAGCGGCTGTTCGGCCCCCGTCGCCCCGACGTGATCGCGGCGATGGAGGAGGTCCTCGGCGTGGAGACCGTCCAGGCGTGAACGCCGAGGGGATCATCGGCGCCGAGCCGGGCGAGCGCACCGAGACCCTCCCGGACGGGCGCGAGGTACAGGACGTCGAGTTGCTGCTGACCGAGGAGGCGCATAAGCGGATCCGCCTCGGCTACCAGTGCGGTCGCTGCATGGAGTGCTTCCTCTCGCCCTGGCCGGAGCAGTGCCGCCTCTGCGGCTTTCCCGTCGCGACGGTGCAGCGCGAGTACTACGAGCGCGAGTTCGTCGGCGGCAAGGTGCTGCGCACGGGCCTGACGGCGGAGGAGCTAGCCGACGGCGAGGCCAGACTGCACGAGATCCTCCAGGCAAGGAGACGCTGATGGCCAAGACCGAGGTGACGATGATCAACTCGGTCGGCGAGCACCCCGCCGGGACGAAGGTCAAGCTCGACGCGGACGAGGCCGACCGCTTCATCCTCAGGGGCTACGCGGAGGGCAAGCTCTCGCGCGAGTACTCCGAGGACGAAACCGCCGCGATCCGGGGCGAGAGCCAGCAGGTGAGCGTCTGATGTCGGCCCATTACGACCTCGCGCTGCAGGAGCACTGGAAGGGGACGCTCGGCGATCTCACCTCGCCCGGCATCCCCGTCAAGGTCAGGCTGATGCGCGTCTCGGCCTACGCCTTCTCGCAGGCCCACCAGTTCGTCTCCGCGCTGCCCGCCGCCCTCTCCACCGACGTGGTGCTCGGCGCGAAGACGGCGGACGGTGCGGGGGCGAACCCGGGTTGCCTCGATGCGGGTGACGCGACCTTCCTCGCGGTGCCTGCGGGGGCGGCGCTCGACTGCCTGGCCGCCTTCAAGGACACGGGGTCTCCGGCGACCTCGCCGCTCCTCTTCTACATCGACGGCTTCAGCGTGATCCCGAACGGCGGCGACATCACGGTGCAGTGGGCGAACGCCGCGCCGTTCATCGCGAAGCTCTAGGGAGGTAGCCGATGGCGGTCGTCCAGGTGCGGGGCGTCTACCCGCCGCTCTCGACGCCCTCGACCACCGGGCAGGTCATCACAGGCGACGGCCACCTCGTCGGCTGGAGCGCCGCCGCGCAGTTCGGCCCCGTCACCACGCGCTTCGACACGCGTGTGCTGGGCGTCCCCTCGGCCGCCGCATTTGGCACCGTCACCGCCGCCGTCGTCCTCGGCGCCCCCGGCGTCCCCTCGGCGCAGATCTTCGGCGCTGTCGCGATCCATGCGGAGGTCAGCCTCTCGCTCGTCGGTCTCGGGAGCGCGCAGGACTTCGGTGACCCCCGCGTCGGGCTGGTCGTGCGCAACGTCTGGATCTGGCCGACCGAGTGGGTGTCGAGCGTCCAGGAGTCGGCCGTCTGCGGCCAGGTGATCTGCGGAGACGGTCATCTCGTCGGGGGCTGGGAGTATCTTCCAGCGGCAGGGACACCGGACACTCTGGTGCTCGATCCCTCCGACGTTGAGACCCTCGAACTCGTGCCGACGGTGTCGAAGTGAGGAGATCAGATGGCTGACCCGGTGTTCGTCGACAACGTGACGCCGCTCGACGCGGTGAGCATGAACAAGCTCCAGACCCGTGACGAGAAGGGCGCGGTCAACGGATACCCCTCGCTCGGCGCGGACGGGAAGGTTCCGCTGGCCCAGCTGCCGCCGGTCGGGGGAGCCGACCTCTCCTTCGACGGCGACTGGGTGGCGGGCACCTACCAGGACGGCGACGTGGTGGTCTACAACGGGATCGCCTACATGTGCGTCGGCGGGCCGACCACGGTCGCGCCCGATCCTGCGATCTGGGGCATCGCTGGCCCGGCGAGCACGGTCGGCTACGGGACGACGTTGCCGGGTGCTCCGACCGACGGGCAGGAGGCGATCCTGGTCGACAGCATCACGAACCCGAGCTACCAGTGGCGCTTCCGCTACAACGCCGGATCCACGTCGCCGTACAAGTGGGAGTTCATCGGGGGCAACTGGTCGGCTGGCGCGTCAGGGGCGGGGCAATCCAACCTGACGCTCGCGATCAACACCTGGACGGATCTCGCCAACAACCTCGCGGGGGCCGCGATCCCCCGATCGGGCGACTACGAGGTCAACTGGTCATGCGTGGTACAGAACTGGGCCGTTGCCACGGCGGCTGGCTACACCATCGCGGCACGCGTCGCCTGCGGGGCGGCCGTCGGCAACGGCGCGAGCTTCATCCATCCCGGAGTCGGCGGCGGTGGCACCGCCCTTCAGGCCGGGGCCACGGTCGGTCTGACCGATCGGCTCAACGGGCTGACCGCCGGGCAACCGTTCAAGATCCAGGCCTTCACCGACAAGGCCATCGCCAACGGATGGGGCACGCTTTCTCTCAGGTTCCGCCCGGTGAGGGTCCAGTGAGCGACATCGAGACCCCCGAAATCGAGCCTGCGGCCACCCCACCCACGTCGACGCCGTGGGTGCCGATGTACCCGGTCAACCCGCCCATCGTCGCCCCCTTGCCCCCGGTCGTTCCGGCGCAACTCGTGATGCCGTGGGACTCCAACACGTACTGGACGGCCTTCGCGCTGGGGGCGTGGACGCCAGGTCACTGGGAGTTCGCCAATGCGAATGGCTGGCTCTACGGGCAGGCGCTCGTTCCTCCGGGCGTCACCTCGGCCAACCTGCGCTTCGCGATCGCGGCCAACGCGACCGCCGGGGTCGCTCGGATGGGGTTGCAGTACACCCCCGTCGCGAATGGCGAAGCGCTGAACTTCGGAGCCTTCGCGTCCGCTCCTCCGAGTCAGGATGTCGTCGTTCCCGCCACCGCCTACCAGCGCAAGGATGTCGTCTTCGCGCTGACCGGTCTCGTCGGGAGCGACCTGGTCGCATTCGCGGTCTCCCGCGAAGGGGCGCACGCGAACGACACGCTCACCGTCGCCACACTGCTGTTCGGCGCCTGGCTGGAGCCGACGGGATGAGCCGGGGCACGTTCAGCGGGACGCAGCGGCTCAGCGTCGCGGCACCGATCGGGATCTCCGTCTTCACCATCCACATCTGGATCTACATCCCGGTCACGCAGTCCGCGAACAACCGGATCTGGCAGCTTGGCAACAGCATCGGGCTGGGCTTCATGACGGCAGGACGACAGGCGCAGATCGTCGACGAGGCGATCGCCTGGCGCGGCTCGGGAGTCGCCGTCGCGCTGAACGCCTGGGTCCCCATCGGCGTCGTGCGAAACGGCGGCGGCGCGTACTGGCTCTACTACGACGGCAACCTGATCGAGACCCCCACCGCCGCCCCCCAGGCGCTCAGCGGGGCGTTCGTCGTCGGGAACAGCGTTGACGCCACGCACTCGCTCAACGGGTACGAGGCCGGGCTGACGACGTGGTCGGTCGCTCTCTCGGCCAACGAGATCCTCTCGCTCAGGCGCGGAGCTTCGCCGTTGACGATCCAGCCCGCGAGCCTCCAGGGGCACTGGCCGCTGTGGGGCGCGGGCGGAAACAGTGCGAACGAACCCGACCTCACCATCCGGCAGCGCACGCTCGGCCAGGTCGGCAATCCTCCCGCAGTTGCGGGCAACCCCGCGATCCCGTCCCCCGTCCCGGCGTACCCGCTGTGAGGGCCGCATGACCCACAAGCAGATCATCGATCACGTCTCGCGCACGCTGGGGATGCAGCTGGACACGAGCGCCCCCGAGGGCGACCTGATCCGCGACTGGATCTACGCCGGGATCGTCGACATCGCCTCGCGCACGCGCGCGGGGGTACGCGCCGTCGACCTGGTGATCACGGCCAACACGCGGGTGCACGACATGTCGCAGCAGATCATCTCGCTGCTCGACATCGAGGACGGCTCCGGCTTCCTGACCCGCTACTCGCGCGAGGACGTGAGCTTCATGCAGTCGGTCGGGCAGCGCGGCTACGCCTACGAGGAGCCGCTGCTCTGGCTCTCGCCGCTGCGCGACACGGACGGCCAGTCGGTGCGCGCCTACGGGGTCTTCATGCCGCAGAGGATGAGCGGCGACAGCGACAGCCCGAGCACGGAGCAGTTCGGGAACCTCTCCGAGGGGTTCCACCCGACGATCATCACGTACTGCCTGTGGAAGGGCGGCGAGTACATCGAGCACGAGCAGTCCGGCGGCGGCGAGCGCTGGCGCGAGCAGTACGAGGGCAAGGACGGAGTCGGTGGGGAGATCTCGAAGATCAAGCGGATCCTCGCCAAGCGCGTCTCGCCCGCAGGCTCGCGGCGTCGAGACCCGACGGGGCAGGTCGGGGCGCTCTCCGGCCCGCTGGAGTACCTCGGCGGATGAGACCGGCCTCGATCCTCCCGCTGGTCAAGGGGATGACCCGCGACTACTCGGTCGACTCGCTCCCGGAGGGCTACGTCTGGGACATGAAGGACTTCATCCCGCAGCGGCGCGGCACGAGGATGGAGTCACGCGCGGCTTGGCAGTACTTCACGACGATGCTCGGCTCGACGCTGTGGGGCGGCTACTACGCACGCTTCGCGAAGGGCGAGCGGATGTACTGGCTGGCCACGCCGGGCGGCGGCGGCAACGCGCTGATCAACCACGTCGACCCGATCACGGGTGGGGTGGTGATCGGGGTCGACTCGGGCCTGAAGAACATGGTGCAGAACGGGGTGATGCTGCGCGAGCGCGTCTACTTCTTCGACGGCTCGGAGACGGTGATCCCGATCTGGGTCTCCTTCGACGGGACGACGCAGACGAACGGCCCGGTTCACGCGAGCGCCCCGAAGGCGTCGGTCGGGACGGTGCACAAGGACCGGCTCGTGGTCGGCTACGGCTCCGACATCTACTTCTCGCCGCTGGAGACCGACGGCGGGCCGCTCGGGACGTGGGATCCGATCTCGAAGATCTCCGTCTCCAAGCAGGTGACGGGCCTCGGCACGCTGGGCGGCAAGCTGCTCTGCTTCCACGCCTCGCGAATCTCGCGCGTGCAGGGGCAGATCGCCCCCGCCAACCTCGTCGACTCGGACATGTACGTCGACACGCTGACCGACCAGGTGGGCTGCACGATCCCGCAGACGATCTGCGCCTGGAATGAGAACCTCGTCTTCGCCGACGAACGCGGCGTCTACCTGACCGACGGCGCCTCGGTGCGCAACCTGACCGAGCAGGGCGGGATCGGCGACTTCTGGCGCGACATCTACGCGACCCGGGCGAGCGCTCCCTCGGTCTCGGCGGGGATCTACTTCGACTATCTGGTCGTCTCGGTGCTCGCTGAGGGCGGCAGCTACACGCTGCTCTGCGACCTCAACACGCGCGGCTGGTTCCGCTTCACGAACCTCTCGATCCAGGCGATGGTCCCCTCGGAGGGGACGAGCGAGGAGATCTTCGCAGGCCTCAACATCGGGCGGCTGATCCGCCTCTCCAACATGTTCAAGGGGTCGACGCTCGTCGAGATCGGGGTGCCGCCGGAGATCACGATCGACCAGATCGACGGCAACGGGGTGCCGGTGCTGCCGGAGATGCAGACCGGCTGGGCCAGGCTCGGCGAGGAGGCGCCGAAGCAGATGCGCTTCGTGTTCGTCTCCTACCGCCACCAGTCCTACGAGCACCCCGCGATCGAGGACGCGGTCGAGGTGCTCTACCGCAAGGACCCGACCGTGACCACCGACATGACCGCGTTCACGAGCCTCGGCTATCTGGGGATGGTCGAGGAGTACTCGCGCAAGCGGCTGCCCGTGCTCGGTAAGCACTACGGCGTGCAGTTCTTGATCCGCGCGAAGCACCCCTCGCGATTCTTCGACCTCACCGACATCGGGGTCGGCGCGACGCCGAACGATCGCGGCAAGGTGATGGTCGGCTGATGGCTCCGCCTCGCAGCGAGCGTCGGACCCGGGACCCCTCGCGGCCGCTGACCGACGAGGAGAAGCAGCAGATCACCCGCCTGCTCTCCGAGCCGATGGAGTTCCCCAACGAGTACCGCTCCTGGGTGAAGAACTACGTCGAGACGGTCGGGATCCAGCTTCCTCGCTCCTCGATCGTGGGGCTGAAGTCGTCGACGACGCGCACCGCGCGCGCCGTGCTCGACGAGCGGCTACCACCCGGCTCGGTGTTCCTCTTCGCCGGGGAGGAGCCGCCGCCGGGGACGGAGCGCTACGAGGCCACCGGCCGGGAAGCGCTCGCCGCGCCCCCAGGGCTGATGTACGTGATCGTGAAAGAGCCGCAGCCCGTGCAATCCTGAGGAGAAGACGATGCCGCTTGCCAAGTACCAGACCCCGTCCAGCTACATCGGCAAGAAGCCTGCGGTCGCGCCCGCCAAGGCGAAGCCTCCGCCCCCGCCGAAGCGCCTGACCGCGCCGACCTGGAAGATCCCCGCGAAGTACACCGCGCCGATCAAGGTCGGAGGGCAGGGTGGGGTGGCCGGGCCGTACACCGCCCCCGTCGCGGCGCCGGAGGTCACGGCCCCCGAGTACGCGGGCGCCTCGCTGGAGGGCTTCGGCGGTGGCGGCGGAACGCCGTACACGGGGGTCTCCCCCGACCTGATCGAGTCGCAGATGGGTGAGGACCTTGGCGCGATGTCGTCCTCGATGACCTCGAAGATCCGCCAGGCGCTCGTCGACCTGGGGCTGACCGACACCTCGCAGCTGACCCCCGAGGCGGCCAAGTACGTGGATGAGCCGACGCGGACGGCGGCGGCGCAGAACAAGTACTCGCTCTTCTCGACGCTGAAGGCCTCCGCTGACAAGGCGACCGCGCAGTCACGCGCGCAGCTGGCCGCACGCGGGATGCTCGGCTCGGGGCAGCTGACGAACGAGGCGAACGACATCCTCAAGCAGCTGGAGGAGAAGCGCTATTCCGGCGTGCGCCAGTTCTCCGGCTCGGTCGGAGACCTCGTTGCCGCCTATGCACAGCGCCAGCGCGAGTGGGCCTCCAAGCTCGCCGAGGCGCGCTTCATGCAGCAGCAGTACGTCGCCAGCGGTGCCGGTGGCGGGATCGACCCGGCGACCGGGCGCGGCTACGACACGCCCGAGCGCGGCGCGCGCCCCGGCGAGTGGGCCGACCTGCCGATCAGGGTCGGCTGGAACCCGAGGAAGAACTCCGACGCCGAGTACGACATGTCGGGCGCGACGAGGGTGCCCGGCGGCTTCATCGGCCCGCAGGGGCAGCGCTACGACGAGAACGGCCGGGTGGTCTAGCTGGCGATCTACACCCCGACGAGGGCGGTCAAGAAGGCGAAGGTCAAGTACGGCGGGACGAAGTACCCCTCGGGGCACCCGCCCGCGCTCGGTGCCACGCGGGTGAACGGGAAGCCCGTCGCCGCCCGCATGCTCGCGCCGAAGAAGAAGCCGCTGATCACGATCAAGCGGCGGACCGTCGACCCGCTGACCCAGATCTACAACCGCTACCGCTCGCAGATCCTGACCGACGAGCAGATGCAGGCGAAGGCGAACGAGTGGGTCACCTCGCAGGTCAACCCGAACACCGACATCGTCAAGCAGGAGGCCGAGCGGCTGCGCGGCCAGGCGGCCGGACGGCGTGACGCGATGCAGGCGGCGTACATGGCGGCCGCAGGGGCGAACGCGCAGATGGCCCCACAGATCCTGGCGGGCTTCCAGTCGGCTGCGAACACGCTCGGTGGCCTCTCCGCCGGAGCGACCGGCCAGGTGGGCGCGGCGCAACGCGCCGACATCGCCTCGCAGGATCAGGCGCTTCGTAGCGTCGGGCAGGCGGCGACCTCGACCGGCGACCCGGCCGAGCAGCAGGGCGTCGAGAACTACGTGGGCGGCTACCTGCCCGCCGCCAACCTGGCGGAGATGGGCGGGATCGCGCAGCGTGGGTTCCTCGGCGAGGTGGCCGACGAGCGGATGCGCGCGGTCTCGATCCCCTGGAGCGAGTACAGCGACACGATCGCCACGCTCGACGAGAAGGAGCTTTCGGAACTGAGCGACCTCGCGGCAAAGCGCCCTGACCTGGTGCAGGGCGTGATGGAGAAGCTGACCGCGAACAACGAGAAGCTGCTCGGCGGGATGCTCGACGTCGAGAAGGAGCGCGCCGACCGGCGCCAGCAGCTGGCGAAGATCAAGCAAGCGGACGCGACGCTCAGGCTCAGGTACCAGGAGGCGCGCCGTGACGCGCGCACCGACGCGGACAAGGCAGCGGTCGACCGCTGGTACAAGAACCAGCAGGTCAAGCTCTCCGCCGCGCGCAACGCCGTCTCGGCGACGAACGCACAGACTTCGGCGGCTCGCCTCGACGTCTCGCGCTTCAACGCGCAGACCTCGCGGATCAGGGCGACCCAGCAGGCCTCCGGGTTCAAGCCGATCGCCGAGGTGCTGGCCAGCGCGGGCCGTTCGCGGCGTGACATCCCACGCGGGCAATCGCGCGCGAAGATCGCCGCCGCGCTCTTCCAGCAGTACGCGATGTCGGTCGCCCCGGCACAGCGCCCCGCGCTCAAGGCCGCCCTGATCAGGTGGGTGAACACGCTCCCGCTGCAGCAGAAGCGTGGCGGGACGACCAGCATCTTCACCCCGAAGTAGGCCTGAGCCATGGCCAGGTACACGCCGCCCGGGATGACGGCCCAGCAGGCGGCGAAGCTGCGGCGCGGCACGAAGGAGATCGAGCGCAAGTACGCGCGCCAGCAGGTCGCCTCGATGACCAAGCCGAGGAAGGGCAAGAGCTTCTTCGGCTTCATGGAGAACCTCGGCGAGACGGTGCCGCAGCTGATCGGCGGCAGCGCCGAACTCGGCAAGCAGGTCGGCCTCGCCGCCTACCACGACATCAAGGCGGGGCGCGGGATCACGAAGCCAGGCGGGCTGCTCGTCGGCAAGTCGGAGGGTGGCGACCTGATCAAGGCGCAGGTCGCTGCGATCCCCGGGCAGATCAAGCTGCTCGCCGATCCGAACGAGTGGTACGAACACCCGGGCTTTCAGATCCTCAACACCGCCGGGCTGGTCCTCCCGGCCGCGCGCGCCGCCTCGATCGGACGCCTCGCGACCACGATCCGCGCCGCCAACCCGGGGATGTCGGTGCTCCGCGCGAACAAGGCCGCCGTCGCTGAGTCGTTCCACCCCGGCTTCGCCGCCTCAAAGGGGATCAAGGGCGGGATCGCGCCGCGCCGGATCGAAGGCAAGTACGGAGCAGCGCCAGGGCGGATGCCCTCACGCCAGCCGATCGTGCGTGGCGGGCAGAAGGCGATCGACCAGCTGAGTGAGGCAATCGACGTGCGCAACCCGGAGCGGATCTTCTCTGCCTCTCGCCGCGCACAGGCTGCCGCTCGCCGCAACGCGATCCGCGAGACCCGCCGCACCCGCGCCGCGCGCCAGCGGATGGAGGAGATCATCACGCAGGCGATCACCCCCTCGAAGCGAGGGCGCGCCGCACGTGCGTTCGGCCTCAGCACCAAGGTCGATCCGGCTGTCGGCGCGGCGCTCGTCGCCGCCCTGGAGGGACCGGCGGGGCGGAGCGTCCGCGAGGCGACGGAGATCCGGATCAAGCAGCTGAACAGCGTGCTGGAGCAGAACCAGGACCTCCGCCCGATGCGCGACCAGATCGACCAACTGCATGCAGAACGCCAGGCGCTCACCGAGGCGGGCGAGGATACGGGCGCAGTCGACGCGCAGATCACACGGCAGCAGGACGCGCTCGACTTCCTGCTCGGCAAGAACGTCGCGCCGGTCACCGGCTCGCCGATCCGGGACCTCGTCCATAAGACGATGACGCAGACGCTCGGCAAGGAGCGGGCGAACCAGTCGATCAAGCTCTGGGACGCGCGCGCACGCGCCGCCTCACCGGACGACCCGGCCGCCTGGTACACGGCAAACGTCGCAGGCACACGGCAGATGCCGCTTGAGCAGTTCGCCCCCGAGGGGGCAGCGCTCTACCAGCGGATGGCCGCCGACCAGGGCGGCTGGTACTTCCCGATTCAGCGCGCGCTCGACGACATGGGCGACAAGACGATGCAGGTCGGGCAGCTGTACGCGGCGCTCAAGAAGCGTGGGATCTCGACCGAGGAGCTTCGCAACTCGGGGATGGAGGAGGTCGCGCAGCGTGCGCCCGACACCGTCATCACACCGTCACAGGTGCTCGGCGAATTGCATGCAGGCGGCTATTTCCGCACCTTCGACCCGGACGTGCAGATCACCAAGCAGGACCCCTCGGCCGATCCGTACCGGGGCTACACGACCCGCTACGACCCGGACGTGATGCCGCAGATCAACTCGCGCGACGCGGCGCCGGGCGAGTACCACGAGATGGTCGTCCGCTACCCCGAGCTTCCCGGCACGCGCGCCGGAGAGCAGCACTGGGGCAAGAGCGGGAACGCCTACCACGTCCGCTACCAGATCTTCCCCGACGAGGACGGCAACCGCGTGATGCTGATCGACGAGATCCAGTCGGACTGGGCCTCGGACTACCGTCGCGCGGGCAAGGAAGGGGCGCAGGAGAGGTCGCCCGGGGAGACGGCGGCGGAGGGGGTCGCACACGAGGAGCGGGTGACGGCGGCGGGCGAGGATCTGGCCTTGTCGCAGCAGCGTGTGCGCGAGATTGGGGCGGAGATTCAGCAGGCTGCCGACGACGGCGTCGACTGGGAGACGATCCCGGGTCTGAGACAGCGGTTGAGCGACGCCGTCAGCGGGGTCGACAAGGCGTCCGACAGGCTCACCCTGGCCGAGCGTGAGCGGCGCGACTTCCACCGCTTCGTCTCAAGTCGGATCCCGCCCTCGCCGATGGGGCAGAAGCGCTACCTCGACAACGCGATCCGGCAGGTCCTGCGTGAGGCCGACAACCAGGACGTCGACCACATCGTGCTCGTCGACGGCGACACGCAGGCGCTTCGCAACAGCGCCACCGAGCTTGGCCCCGACGAGGGCGTCACGGTCGACGAGGGCTTCGACAACGGCCGCTACGGGGAGTGGGTCGACGACACGACCGGCGAGCCGCTGACGAACGAGGAGATCACGGCGAAGCTCCGCGAGCAGGGACGGGGTGGCAGCTTCACCCGGCTCTACAACAAGGAGATCCCCGAGGTCCTCGCGAAGATCGGGGGCGAGGAGACGCGCTACCTCGACGACGCGTACACCGGGCGCCACTCGGCGGTGCCGAACCAGTACGACTACACCGACTACGACGGCTACATGCAGACCGAGGACTCGGCGATGCCGGGCACCGTCTTCGAGATGACGCCCGAGGTGAAGGCGAAGATCCGCAAGGAGCAGCCGCTCTACCGGCGCAACTTCGAGGGGCTGCCGCAGGGCGCCACCGAGTTCCTCGCCGACGGGCGCGCGCGCGTGACGATGTTCGAGAAGGCGGACGTCTCGACCTGGGTGCACGAGCTTGCCCACGTCGCGCTTCGCGACCTCGACCCTGACGATCTAAGGACCTTGGAGCATGAGATCGCGGGCGGGCGCAAGCTCGACGAGTGGACGGAGGCCGACCACGAGGAGTACGCGCGCTCGTTCGAGACGTACCTGCGCGACGGGTACGCCGCCCCGGCGCTGCGCGACGTCTTCGCGAAGATCGCCGCCTGGATGAAGGACGTCTGGCGCCGGACGGGTGGCGAGGCGGAGCAGCTGAACCCCGAGGTCGCCGACGTGTTCGACCGGATGCTGGGCCGCCGCTACCAGAACACCGTCGTGCTCGACGACGCCGAGATCGCGCAGGTGCGCGCCGACATCGCCGACCTGCAGAAGGCACTCGACTCGGGCGACGTCGACCGGATCGCCGACGCCTCGAACGCGCTGGCCTCGCTCTCCGAGCAGGCGGAGGCGGCCGGGGTCGAGCTTCTGATGCGGAACGCGAAGTCGCCCGAGCACGAAGAGGCGATCCTGGCGGGTCTCGCCGAGCGGAAGAACGCGATCGTCGAGGACTACCGGCGGCGCGGCCTGATCGGCTACGGCGAGGAGGCGCGCGGCTACTTCCCGCAGTTCTCCCAGTGGGAGGCGCTCGGCCAGCCGAACGTCGCACCGTCTCGGATCGCTGCGACCGGCGCCACCGTCGGCACGCCCCGAGTCACCTCGAAGGCGCTCAACCGCAATCGCAACAAGCTCGTGCGGATGCAGACCGGCGAGGTGCTGAACGATCCGACCTCGGTGATCTACATCCTCCGCGCGCGGCTGCGCCTGCACGAGACGATCAAGGCGCGCAACGAGCTATGGGCGGTGGGCGAGCCGATCCGCGCGGGAGAGCCGATCGGGGTCAGGGGTCAGGTCGCGCTCGTGCGCAACCCCGACGTCGCGCCGGAGCGGATGCGCACCGCCACCGAGGCGGCCGCCTCGCTGACCCGCGAGGACTACACGCGCCTGCAGAAGCGCCGCGCGATCGAGGACGTCGACGAGGTTGACACCTCCCCGGTGCGCGAGCAGATGATCTGGACGCCGGACGACGGCCCTCGCCCGGAGTGGACACGCGATGAGGCGAACGTCCGTGCGGTGCCACTCAAGATCGCGACGAAGCGACTCGGCGACGTGTTCAACTCGGGGCCGCGCAACCAGGCGACGGCGGCGCTCGGGATCGCCAACGCGCTGGCACGCGCGGCGCTGATCTACACGCCGCTCGGGGGCGTGCGCTACGTGTTCCGCAACTGGATCCAGAACGCCGTGCTGATGGCGCTGACGCAGCCCTCCGCCTTCCTCAAGCTGGCCTCGAACCGCAAGCTCCGCTCCGAGCACCCCGAGCTTTGGGACCGGATCAATGAGGAGTTCGGGACGATCCAGGCGCAGGCGCTGCCCGAGTTCAACACGCGCGCGCAGGGGAGGATGCAGCGCGCCGAGCGCCGCTCGAACCAGATCTCCGGCCAGATCGGCGAGCACCTCGGCCGCTTCGCCGACGTGCCGCTGCGCTCCGCCTCGTGGCGCAGGCACGCCGAGCGCTACGGGTTCACCAGCCCCGCCGACTACGAGCGCCTGCTCGACGACCCGGACCTGGCGGAGATCCGCAACACGATCTCGCAGCGGGTGCGCGAGGACATGATCGACTTCGACGCGCTCTCGCCGTACGAGAAGGAGGTGCTGACCCGCTACCTGTTCATCTGGCCGTTCGTCCGGGGCGCGACGAAGTGGCCGTTCATGTACGCGCGCGAGTACCCGATGCGCCTGGCCGCCGCCTCTCTGATGACCCCGCGCACCGACGACGGGCGCTCGCTGAAGGAGGTCCTCAAGGCAGGCGACTTCGATCTCAGCTGGCTGAACCCGGTCGATCCGCTCGTGCAGAACCTGCAGCGCGTCGAGGCGACGGGGCGGCGCGTCTCGCACGGCGACTACAACCTCTCGCCGCTGGCCGGGGTGCTCTCGCCGCAGCTGCAGATGCTGCTCGACGCAGGCTCCGGCAACCTCGGCAAGGACGTGCCGCACCAGCTGGCGACCGAGTTCGTGCCGTTCTACTCCACCGTCGAGGCCGCGCTCGGCGGCAAGCAGGCGACCAAGGACTTCGCGCTGCGCACGGTCGGCAAGCAGACGCGGCCGCGCTCGGTCGTGAAGAAGGCCAACGAGTGGATGGGTGAGCTTGACTCGGTGCTCAAGACCGCCGACGAGAAGGGCTTCACGATCCCGCCCGCAGCGAAGGCGCGGGTCGAGCGGATGCGCGCCGCCTACGGCGACTGGACGGAGGAGTCCGCGCGCGCGAAGTGGGCGAAGCAGGACGTCGGGGTCGACGAGACCGACGACGCCGAGCGCACGCAGCTGCTGCTCGGCGTGATGCGCGAGCACTACCCCGACGAGTACGCGGCGCTGCAGCGCGACTCCGAGCAGTCGACCGGGATGACGGCCGAGGACGCCGTCGCCTCCGACCGCTTCGACAACGCGAAGATCTACCGCGCGGTCTACGACCAGATGTTCGGGCTGCGCCAGCAGATCCTCGACGACGCGAAGGAGGCGGGCTGGCGGTGAACGACCACGGCCTCGTCAACGTGCTGGCCAAGGCGGGCTTCCGGGGGAACGCGCTGAAGACCGCCTTCGGGATCGCCAAGCGCGAGTCGGGTGGACGCCCCGAGGCGTTCAACCCGGACGCGTCGACGGGCGACCGGAGCTACGGCCTGTTCCAGATCAACATGCTCGGCTCGATGGGTCCAGCCCGGCGCAGGCAGTTCGGGCTGCAGTCGAACGAGGAGCTTCTCAACCCGCTCGTCAACGCGCGCTCGGCCTTCCGTATGTCGAACGGCGGTCGCGACTTCGGCGCCTGGGGGATCGGCCCGAATGCCTACCGCTCGGGCGCGGGCTACGAGACGATCGCGAAGTACGTCGACCAGACACCCGCGCTTGCGCCTACCAGGCGCCAGCCGAAGCTGCCCGACTTCGACGTCGGGTCGGTCTTGGGAGGAGGCGGGAAGGCCGGTGGCTTCCGGCTTCCGGACTTCGACGTCGAGGACGTCCTCGGCGGAGGTGGGCTGATCACGCCTCCGCCGGGGGCCGCCCGCCGAATGGACCCCGGCGGGTTCGGGATCGTTCCGCCCCCGCCGGTCGGCAAGCAGAAGCTAGTCGCCGAGGCGCGTGCGCGTTCTTACGGCGGGACGACGCAGCAGGTCGCGCACGAGCCGGGGCCGACACCGAAGGTGAACCGGGCACTGGAGATCGCCAAGGCGCAGCTGGGCAAGCCCTACGTGTGGGGCGCCGCCACGCCGGGCGTCGGCTTCGATTGCTCGGGGCTGATCGAGTACGCCTTCGAGCAGGCGGGGATCCCCACGCCGGGCCGCCTGACCACCTACTCGATGCGCAACGTCGGGCGCCGCGTGCCCTCGCTGACCCAGGCCAAGCCGGGCGACTGGCTGATCACGCACGGGGGCGGGCACGTCGTGATGTACATGGGTAACGGCAAGGTGATCGCCGCCCCGCACACGGGCGAGGTGGTGCAGTACCAGCCGGTCAGCCGCTTCGTCGGCGACATCGTCGACATCCGCCGCTTCCCGTAGGGGGGGAGGGAGGCGGAGCGGGTGGGTTGACCCCGCCTCCCTCGGGGGAACGCAGCCCGGCGGCTCAACGGGGGAGGAGGGCTACCGGACCACTAGGCGCCGACTCGGAGCGTCCGACCAGGCGAGCCGGTCAGCCGCCCCTCAGCAATCAGCGCCCAAACAGCATTATGCGCGCTTGAGGGGCTGGCATAGCCGACCGCCTCGGCGATCTGCCTGAGCGTGGGCGGGTAGTCGTGCTCGGAGAGGTACTGCTCGACAAAGGCGTAGACCTCCTCGAAGTGCTCGCGGCTGGGCGTCATCGCATCCGCGCCTCGGTGATGTCCTCGATTAGGGTGCCCCTGTTCTGCATCGCCCAGGCGAACACCGTCGCGATCACGTGGTAGCGGGCGACGCCCTTCTTCGACTCCTCGAAACCGAGAAGGACAGCGAACTGCTCCACCCAGTCGTCGAGCACGTCCGCGCCGATCTCGCTGTCGGCGGGAACGCTGACTCCCCACGTCGCCTGCCGACGGCGAGGGAGTGGGTCGCGCTTCGCCGGGCGCGTGTAGCCACACTGGTCGCACGTCTCACCCGGCTTCAGGTCGAGGTGCGCGCGGCCAACCTTCGCTTCGTCTTCGTGCTTCTCTCGGTGGAGGCCGAGGATCTCGGGTTGTGGCTTGAGCGCGCCGCGCGCCTCCCAGCCTCGCCCGTTCGGCTCGTAGTAGACGAACACGTCGCCGTGCTCCAGCTTGATCCAGCCCTGATGACCGCCGGGGTCTCCGGTGACGTCCCGGTGGTGGCGGGTGCAGAGACCCATGACGTTCGCGCAGACGGAGAGCGACGGCAGCTGCACCCAGTTCTGCGGCTGCCCGCGCAGGTAGCTCTTGGCCCAGAGATGGTGGCCCTCCTGGGCGCGCGAGATGCAACCCGGGATGGGACACCACTCGTTCACCTTCGGCTTCTTGCCCTCGATGCCGCAGATCAGGGGGTCGATGGCGGGGGCGAGGCTCACTTCCTCACACCTCCCCCGCCCATGCCGGGCAGACTTTCCGCCATCCACAGTTTCCACAGGGGCTGAAGGTCATCGACCAGTCTGCGAACTTGCCCCAGGTGGGCCAGGTCTGGTCAGGCCCGAGCGTCGTCCACAGGTAGGAGATCATGTCGGCGACCGTGCGCGCGCTCGCGAGCACATTGCGGAACTGCGTCGCGTTCGGCTGCTGGATCATCCCCTCGGACTCCAGGCCGGTGACGATGCGTGGGTGGGCGGCGCGTGAGATCGAGTGGTACTCGGCGGGCCAGCCGGTGGCGGCGCTGTAGAGCGTCGCCTGGAGCATCCACGACGGCTTGAGCTTGGTCGCGACCTGCTTCCCGGTCTTCGTGTCGATCACCCGCCGGTCGGCGGTGCAGGTGTCGAGGTAGCCGAGGATCTCGACCGGCTCGGTCGGGATCCGGAACTCCTGCTCGACCGCGACCGGCTGGATCCGCTCGGTGACCGTGTTGCGGTAGGCGGCGAGGACCCGCTCGGAGTCCGTCCTCGCCACCATCAGCCCGTCCTGCGGGTCGGCCACGTCCCAGGAGATCGCGTCGAGGCCGCCGTACTCGTCGATCACCTTCGGCACCGAGACGTCCTGCAGGTACTGCGTCAGGTCGGAGAGCGGCTGGTCCTCGTGGCTCTGGATCTTCCCGACGTAGTTCCACTCCAGCGCGTCGTGGAACATGCTCCCGATCACGAGCGCCTCACCGGGGCGCTCCTTCTCGCCGAGGATGTAGCGGTGGCGGAACTGCTCGGGGCAGCGCCTGAACATCCCGAGCGAGGTGGCGCTCAGGTGCTTGATCCGCTCGGGCCACTGCAGCGTCAGGCGGGCGTCGGTGACCTCCCGCGCCCCGTTGACGAGGAACGCGTCGAGCGAGACGCCTGTCACGATCGCCTCGCCAGTTCTTCCTTCAGGTCGAGGTAGAACGCGCCGACGATCTCCACGTACTGCCTGAGCACCTCGTCGTGTAGCCCCTTGAGCGTCCCGTCGGTCGAGTTCCACTCGATCTGCAAGCGGATCGCCTTGGACATCTCCGCCATGGCGCTCACGGCACTTCCACCGTCGCTTCAAGGCTGCGGATCGCCTCGACCAGCAGCCTTGTCGGCCACAGCGCGTCGCCGGGAGGCTCGGGTGCGTCGTCGAGGATCTGCACGACCAGCCGGTAGCTCGCCTCGTTGTTCGCCCCCGCCTCGATCGCGAGTTTCATCGCCCCGATGTAGTCGACCGCCTCGGGCTTCTCCCTCTCCGTCCAGGTGGCCATCAGTAGCCCGCCGGGAACTCGCCGGGGTCGCCCGGCTCACGGCCGGGATCCCCGTACTCGTTCGGGTTCTCGTAGCTCGCTGGAGCACCGACCGGCAGCTGCTGCTGACCCTGCTGCTGTGGCTGCTGTGGGTTGCCGTCAGGACCGATCGGGTTCGTCTCCCAGGAGACGCCCTCCTTGTAGTAGCGGAGCAGCTGCTCCGAGATCCTGATCAGCGAGCCGAGGTTGCGGTCGTTCTCGTCGAGCATCGGGATGAAGGCGGCCGCGACCTTCGTCGCCGCCTGGCGCATGATCCGGTTCTCACGCTCGTCGTCGGAGACGGACTGGGTGAGGAACGGCATCTGCTGCGGCTGCACCGGCTGCGGCTGAGGCATCGGCTGCGGCGGCAGCTGCGGCTGCAGATTCCCGAACTGCTGGGGCTGCGGCTGCACCTGCGGCTGCATCATCGTCGTCGGGACGGCGATTGGCCCCTGCTGCATCGGCTGCGGGGTCGCACCGGGCGGACCCAGCTGCTCCAGGTAGCGGTTGATGTACGGGCGCCCCGAGTGCGGGTTGATGCTGGTCGACTCCTCCTCGTTGAAGAGCGCGTCGACGAACTGCCCGAACATCTGCTGCGCGAGGCTGATCAACTCCGGCCTCTTGGTCGACAGCTTCGTCGGGTACTGCTTGCCGGGAGCCGCGATATGCACGGCGACCCAGTCGTTCTGACGAGGCTCGATCTGGACGATCTGCCCCTGGATGACCTTCTGCACTACCCCTCCTCTCGTGTACGTGTGTTCGATGATACCCCTGCGCGCGGACGGGGCGGGTGGAAGCGGTCGAACCGCTCCCGGTAGTCGTTCGCGATCGCCAGCGCGGGCTGGTTGCAGGCCGGGCACGGTGCCCAGGCCTCGTAGCCGTCCTGCGGAAGGCGGTGATTCGGGTGCGAGTTCTCCGCCGGGCGGTAGTAGGCGAGCACCATCCGCGCCCCCCCGCAGTGATCGCATCTCGAAGGGTCCACGTAGGCGTTGACCCTCTGCGCCTGCGCCTGCTGCTGCGCGACGAGACCCTCCAGCTGCGCCCAGTGCTTCGCGAGCGCGGTCGGGGTCAGGATCGCATCGCCCATCACCTTGCGGTAGCTCGCCGCCTTGCCCTCGATCACCATCGCAAGCTCGGCGTCGTCCAGGTCGGGCGTCACCTCGCGCATCTGCCCGAGCGCCCGGTTGAGCATCCCCCGGCTCTGCCCGGAGAGCGAGCCGATCTCGATCCCGCAGACCTCGGCGAGCTTCTCGAAGCTCAGGTCTCTCTGTCGTTCCATCAAGCCTCCTTCGGTTCCCCGTGTTGGAGCAGGTAGCTCACTCCCGCGTCCGAGATCTTCCACGCCTCGACCGCCGGTCGCCCTCTCGGCGCAGGGTTGGGCAGCGTGTACGGCATCAGCGCGACGTAGCCACGCATGTACAGGCGGCGCACCTCGCGCCGCATCCCATGCGGGTCGCCGCAGGCCAGGAGGGACGCCTCGTAGGCCGTCTTCACCCGCCCGTCCCTGAACTCCCACAGCGCCCGGTGCCCGACCTTGTTGGGCGGCATCGGCCTGTCGGGCGCGCGGTCTCTCGCGATCTCCCGGGCCGACTCGACCTCGGTCGGCATCTCGGTGCCGTCGTGCTTGTGGAACGGGTTGCTCTGGTAGCGCTCGGGATGGCAGTCCATGCACCAGTCCGGCCCATCCCCATCGGGATGCCGAGTGCAGTTAGAAGAGGGCATCTTCGACCGGCCCCCGCTTCGCACCCATCAGCAGCTTCTGCATGCAGCCGTGGTGCATCACCGCTCCGGTGCGCCTCTTTAGGGCGATGGTCGTCTTGCGCTGCTGCTCCCATCCGATGATCTCGAAGTAGGCGTGCTTGTCGTTGTGCTGGACGCTCTCTCTACAGAACTCGCAGGTCGCTTCGCCTGCAGCCACGCTCACCACCACCCTTCTGGTCACCCACGTGGGTGCCGTCGTTGTTGGTCTCCGACATCCGTTGCGACGAGCCGAAGGCGAGGAGCGCCCGGCCCCACCCGGACCGTTTGCCGTCCTCGCATAGCTGCGTCGTTGCACGCAACGCTGTCACGTGGAAGGCCGACGCAACGCTGGCGGAGTGCCCTTCCTCGAACGCCTGTGCTGCGATAAGCTGCCCTCGCTTTCACTTCTGGCGAGGGAGAGCGTAATACGCCGAGGCCCGGGGTTCAACCCGGGCCTCTTGCGTCTCACGTGGGCGGTTGGGGATGAACCCGCCCTGGGGGAGCTTCTAGGGATCGATCACGATCGTGCAGTGAATCGTCTGCGGAGCCAGCCCCGTCGACGTCTTGTCGACGTTGCCGCCATCCGAATCATCGAGCGAGTCAACGTCGCAGTCGACCGTGTTCGACGTCCCGCCCGTGACCTGTGAGGTGACCTTCACCTGCACGTCGGTCAGCGGGGTGTTGTGGAAGGTGACGGTCTCGCCGCCGTAGTCCGCGTCCGCGCAGCTTGCGCTGTTGTCGGGCGTGACCTCCTTCACCGCGTCGTCCGAGGAGTACCCGGTGGGCACCGTCTCGGTGACGACGACCTCTTCGTTCAGCGCGAGGCCGTCGACGCAGGCCTCGCCGTTGGCGTCGGTCACCACGGTGGTGCCGCCGACATCGAACGTGACGCCTGCGTGCGGATGATCGCCCGCGCCGTCAGCTGCGTGCTTGCGCGTCTTGACGATCTTGATCGCCCCGCAGTTGTTCGAGGACACGGGGATCGGACGGATGAAGTCCTTCAGCTGGCTCGTGAACGAGTCAGACGAGCGGGACTTCAGCATTGCCGAGCCGAACGAGACGCAGTCGTTGCCGCCCGTCACGCTCGACAGGTCGAAGCTCGCCTCGCCGAACGTGCGCGGAGCAAGCGAGCCGGTCGAGATCAGGCCGTCGGAGTTGGCGGCCAGGATCGAGGTCTGGTTGATCGAGCCGATCGCCTCGCTCGTGGTGAGCGGGGTTGCAGCCGACCAGCCGCTGGCCGTCCAGGTACGCCGCGAGAGGTGCGCCTGCGCGCCACCCTGGTCGACGTCGAACTGGAGCAGCACGTCGCCCACGGTGCGGACGACGTTCGGCCCTGACGCGCAGGGCGTGGTCGAGCGGTTGAACTCGAAGTCCATGTTCGTGGTGCCGCTCGGGTCGTTGACGCGCGCCCAGTAGACGTGCAGCCAGCCGGGGCCGCCACTCTCGGCCTCGAAGTAGCCGCCGAACTCCAGCAGGTCCGACTTGTTGTTCGGGATCGAGCCGGTCACCTCGCCCGGACAGACGGTGTCTTCCTTGGTGCCGCCCTGGTACGAGTCGTCGGTGGTGCCGGTCGGCCGGTCGGCCTGCCGGTTCTGGGTTACGTTCGCCCAGTCGAGGTTCCCCGAGGTGTCGACCACGAGGTTGGCGTTCGGCTGGTCGATCTCGAAGACCGAGCCAGGCAAACTCGCGCCCGCCCCACTCGCCACGAAGATGGCAGTGAGCGCCGCTAGTGCGGACACGATGAGCCATGCGTATCTACGCATGTAGTCCCCCCTTTCAAAGGGTTCGAGAGAGTCGTGCCGGGGGGACTCTACTCGCGAAGTCGGTTCAGTACTAGGAGAACGCTCGTTCGACGAAGCGTTTGCCTGACCGGCCTGCGTGAGACCATTGCCGAAACCATTCAGGGGGTCTGGCATGTGGAAGAAGGCACTGGTCGCGGTCGCAGCGGTCGCGATCTTCGGCGCGGGACTGGGCGCGGCGCTCGCCGCCAAGCCCGACTCGCCGCCAGGGCAGAACCCGTGCTCGCACGGGAACACCGGCAAGGACTGTCGTCCCGACCCGCAGCCTGACCACGGCAAGGACTGCCTGCCGCACGGCAACGGGCCGGGTGGTGAGAACGAGGATCACTGCCTGCCTCCGACCACCACGACGCCGACGACCACGACTCCGACCACAACCACGCCGACGACGACCACGCCGACCACGACCACGCCCACGACTCCGACCTCGACCACGCCGACGACCACGTCGCCCCCCACTGCGACGCAGCCGCCAGCGGTGGTCGCTCCGCCCGCGCCTCCCGCATCGCCCGCGCCTCCGGCCACGACGGCACCGCCCGTGACGACGGCACCGCCCGTGACCGAGACGACGACGGAGACGACGGCGCCGCCTGCGCCGCCGAAGAAGAAGGCGCCGCCGAAGAAGAAGGCACCCACCCCGACTCTGAGGTCAGCGCCTCCGGCGAACTCGCCGCAGCCGTGCCCCGAAGGGACGCGTCTGTTCCGAGGCGAGTGCCACGCCGTCGTGATGGGGAACGGCTAGACGAAGCTGCGGGTCTGGGTCAGCGGTCCCAGACCCAGACCCGCTTCTTCTCCAGCAGCGGAGCGTCGTCCGGTCCCTTGATGTAGGCCGGGATGAACTTCTGCCGGTGCCGCTGAAGCGAGGGGTACCACTGGTTGCGCCAGTGCCCGCGCACCATGAAGCGGTGCGAGTAGTGCGCCTGCCCGTCGCCCGTCTCGGGCCACTCGTAGCCACGAGGGCGAGCACGGCGAAGCTCGCAGACGACGACGTCCCTGATTTCGGCCAGCCCGTCTCGCTGCGCCGAGCGGCGGACCGCCCGGTGCGGACGCATCCGCGTCTTGAGCACGATCCGCTCCTGCATCAGCCGGTTGAAGACCCGGATGAACGTCATCCAGCTGGCCGCCGGGTCACCCTCGTTGCCCATGTGCTCGGGCTTCGACATGAAGTCGAGCGGCACGAGGGTCGCGTGCATCACCGCCCAGCGCATCCCCCACGAGCGGTAGAACATGCGCGCGGCATCGATCTCGTCGGGGTGCGCCTCGTCCCAGCCGTCGTTGTCGTTGATGTCCCACCAGAGGACGATCTCCAGCGAGGGGACTAGCTCATGGTCGGGCGAGGCCTCGGGTGGAAGGTCGACGTAGCGCCAGGTGACGCAGCGCCAGGCCGTCTCCAGCCCGGCCGCGTCGAGCGCGACGAACGGCTCCTCCAGCAGGGCCATCCCGGTGTAGAGGAAGAAGTCCTCCGGGTGCACCGTCTCCGTCGGGTCGAACGTCTCCATCGCCGAGCGGGTCAGGTCGAGCATCTCGGCGGTGACGAAGATCGGCTCGGCCTCGGCGACCACGTCCGCCGCCACGCTGAAGGCGTGGGCGGAGGGGAGCATCGCGTGCCGCCCGTACTTGTCCTGGCGGTTGCCAAGCCAGGCCGCCCCCATCTCCCGCCAGAACGGTCCGGTGATCTGCTTGAGCAGCTGGCCCTGCACCTCCAGGGCTTGCTCCCAGCCGGTGTTCACAGCCGTCCCTGCCCGAACGAGCCGGGCGGAATGTCCTTCGCCTCCTGGATCAGGGCGTCGATCCGATCCAGCTGCGCCTGGGCGTACTCGTCGCCGAAGATCGTCGCGAGCAGCCCCGGGAACGGGGTGCCCTCGTTGCGCCAGCCGAGCAGCCAGACACCCTCGCGCCCCTCCACGTTGCCGACGATGAGCCGGGGCATCGTGTTCTCGTCGTAGTGCTCGGCGAGCCAGGTCAGGACGATCGGCTCGGCGCCGGGACCCCAGTGGTCCTCCTCGACCTGGATCTCGTCGAGGGACGTCCGTCCCTCTCTTCCCTCCATGCTTCCTCCTTCCGTGTGCGGAGCAGCATAGCTCCGGGCCGGGACCGAAGTCCCGTCCCCGCAGCTACTTCCCCAGCGTGATGTCCCGGATCTCGTTGCCCCAGAACTTCACGCTCGACCAGTAGATGTCGGCCGAGTCGGTGTCGCCGTCTCGCATCTCTTCGAGCCAGCGATACGTCGCCACCGCGTACTTGATCCCGTACGTGCGCTGCAGCCGGTAGTCGTAGTCGCACGGCGTGGGTGCGTGCTTGGCGATCCACAGCGCCTGGTTCGCAGGCGTGAGGGCCGCCGAGTAGCGGTCCTGCTGCGCCAGCTTGAGGGCTGCGATCGACTTCTTCGCACCCTTGATCGCGCTGGTCAGGTAGTTGATGTCCGAGCACGAGGTGCGTGTCGGAGCGGCGACCGCCGTCCCTGCGTAGACCAGGCAGGCGAGGCCCACCACCAGTGCGGCCAGCCCGAGGCTGACCTTCGTCATCGAACCCGTCAAAGGGTCCTCCTTTCGTGTCGGAGTCCGCTCATCGGATGCTCCGGGCCAGGGCCGAAGCCCTGTCCCCGCAGTCACCCGTCCTTGTACTCGCCCTCGACCTCGTCGACCTCGTGCTCGAAGTCGTGAAGCTCGACGACGTTGAGCGGTCGCATCTCGTCATCGAGGAGACGCCTGAACTCGACGTCATCTTCGGCCTCGATCTCGAACTCCTGCTCGACCTTGGCCTTCCAGCGCCCCCTGTACGTGGGCACTCAGTCCTCCTCTCCGTAGGCGGAGCGGTTCTCCCGCTCCTTGATGGTCAGCGCCTTCCTCGCCTTGGCGAGGTTCTGACGCCGCTCGTGGTCAAGCTGCTTCGCTCTCGCACGCTCGTGCTTCTCGTGATGACGACGACGTTGAGCCTCGCTCAGTCGTGTCCCCCACGGGAACTCGTCGCACTCGACGCAGCGGTGGAAGATCTCCCCCCGATGCGGCTCGTGCGTGAACCCGTAGCTGTCGGGCATAGACGCCCGCCTCCTTCCGTGTACGATCCGTGCAGGAAGAGGGACGGGCGCCCACGTACCTCGTCGTCCGTGGGACGACCCGGAACCCTCCTTTCGTGTCGAGCGCGGGGACTCTTCGGGTCCCCGTTCTCGTTCTAGAGATCGACCCAGCCGGTCTCGGCCAGGGCGTTCGCAAGCTCCAGGACCTTGTCCTGGACGGCGGTCTTCTTGACCACGCGAAGCGCCCTGTCTAGCACCGCGTCGGCGTCGATCTGCCTCGCCCTCATCAGGCGGACGGCGATGAACGACTCCATCGCGGCGTAGTCGTCGATCTGCGTGTGTCCCGTCGTGACGCATGACGGGGCGACCATCGCGGTGAACACCTTCTGCGGCCAGCGCCGAAGGGTCGTCGGGTCTAGCCGTGTGGCCAGCGCCGGGATCTTCATCCCGGCCTTGATCATCGGGTACAGCTGGGCCTCCAGCGCAGTGACCTCGATCTCTCGTTCCCAGTCGATCGCGACGAACTCGACCTTGAGTTCCAGGTCGAGCGCGGTCGCGGCGTGCGTGGCCTCGTGGATCGCGAGTGCCGAGAGGCGCCAGTTCTCACGGCAGACTATGCACGTCTCGTTGTGCGAGCGCTGGTACTCCGGCTGAGGAATCTCCATCAGCTTGAAGCTGTCCCAGCCCATCAGACGCCCCTCGACTCGGGACGAACTTCGCCCCGCTTGTGGAGGAGCAGCTGCTCGTCGGTCTCGGAGTCGTCCCCGTGCCAGCCCTGCACCCGCACCCCCTTCGGGACCTTGGTGATCTCCAGGTAGCCGACCGTGTCGTGCTCGTCGTCCTTGATCTCGACGGTCACCGTCTCGGCCGTGTCCTGGGTGACGATGGCGGTGATCTTCGCATCCGCCATGCGCCCACCTCCTTTCGTGTTGGAGCCGGACGGCTCCCCACCCGGGCCGAAGCCCGGGAAGGCAGGTGTCCTGCTAGGCGAGAGCGACCGCCTCCCACGCCTTCGGCGTGAGGTTGGCGATCTCCCAGCCGATCCCCTCCATCTCGACCTGGCGGTCGACCTCCGGAGCGGACTTGGCCGCAGCGGTGACGGCGTTGAGCGCGCCCCACCGGCTGAGGTCCCCGCCTGCGGCGAGGTGCATCAGGACGTTGTTCTTCTCCTCGTCGGAGAAGCTGAACGTCTTCTGCATGACCTGGGTCGCCTCGACCACGCGGCGGATCTGCTCCCCGCCGGTCGTCTCGCGAAGCTGCTCGACGATCTCGTCGAACCGCGTCTCCGAGATCGTGGCGCGGAGCGTGTCCCGAGCCGCGAGCCAGAAGGCCGCGTCGTCCGCCTGCAGCGCCTGATCCGAGAGGATCCCGTCCTCGTCGATGCGACGACCGACGTGCCGCTTCTTCAGCGTGTACGCGGCGGTCATCCCGTTCTTGCAGACGAGCCGGTAGATGAAGCCCCGGATCCCGAGGGTGCCGGAGCCGACCTCGGAGTTCGTGATCTCGACGCCCCACTGGACGGTGTCCCCGACCTTGATCTCCCGCTCGACGCCCGGGAACAGCGCCCGGATGTAGAGCTTCGTGTCGGAGACCGCCGCCTGCTTGAACTGCACCTCGAAGGGCAGCTGCTCGAACTCGGGGAGCAGCGTCTTCGCGATCTCGACGTGGTCGAGACGGCGATAGCCCGGCGAGAGCCAGGCCCGGCCGACCGCGTGGGTCGGGCTGTCCTGGTCGGTGTACGCCCGGATCATGCGACGGTTCGGCTCCTCCTTGAGCCAGTGGTTCACGTTCGTGGCGAGGAGGTGCGGAGCGTCGTCCGTCATCCGGTCGAAGTACCGCTTCGGGATCCCGAGGTCGGTCGCGACCTGGCCACGCATGTGCGTGTTCAGGGCGAAGACCTTGTCGGTCCCCGACTCGTGGATGCGGAGCTTCTCCCCGCCGTTGACGAACGCCTTCATGGCGGTCGTGTCGGCGACGAGGTCGAGCTTGCGCGCGTCCAGGTCGAGGATGCGGCCCATCAGGCCGTCGAGGGTCTCGATGAACTTGGCCACCGAGCATCACTCCTTTCGTGTACAGGACATAGTCCTGGTCGTACCAGCCGGTCGGCTGGCAGAGCAGCGGATCTTACGATCCGCCACCCAACCGGTCGCTCACGGTCGTCGCCTGTCCCACTTGGCGACGTAGTCGAGCACCTCGTCTCGGTCCCAGACCAGCACGCCGTTGACGACGTTGCCGATCCGTCCGACTGAAGGGGGGAGATCCCCCTTCCCGATCCGCTGCTGCACTGCCTGGCGGGTGATCTCCAGCATCTCGGCGATCTCGTTGATCGTCATCAGACGACGATCGTTGAGTGCCGTGCGCAGGTGCTGGGTCGTGATCGTCCTCATCGAGAGACCTCCTCGGCCGCTTCGCGGACCTGCTTGGTGATCTCCGTGGCCCAGATCAGGCCGGAGGCCAGGCGAGGGATGACGTAGTCATCCAGCGTCCAGCCTGCGACGTCCTCGCCCACGATCAGGTAGACCGGCTTGCCCGGCTCCCCGAAGTCGTGTCCGAGGATCTCGTAGTTCATCGGCAGGTAGGCCCACAGCTGCTCTGCGTCGCGCGCGTTCTGCACGACGGCGAATCTCTTCATCGCTGCTCCTTCCGTTGGTGCGGTTCGGGGGGACCGAAGTCCCCCCGTGGGCGGAAGCCCAGGGCGAAGGCCGAAGCCTCCACCCAAGACGCCCGCTACGGGGTCGTCGTCGTGCGGAGGTCAGCGACCTCCTTGACCAGCCCGTCGATGCGGTGGGTGCACTCGTCGAGGCGAGCCTCCAGCGAGGTGACGCGCTCGCTGAGGCGGGTGTGGTCGTCGAGGACGACCTGCGCCGCCTTGGCGACACGACCCTGACCCTCCTCGGTGCCGTCGTAGATGTGCTCGTTGACGAAGGCCTTGAGGACCTCGATCGCCTCGCCGATGGTCGGCTCCCACTCCTGGGCGTCGACCTCGTAGTTGACGCTCGCGACGACCCAGGTGAAGCCGTTGTCGTCCTCGAACTCCTGGCCCTCGAAGAGGACCTCCTCGGCCTTCCCACGTGCCTCGTCCTCGTCGTCGGCCTCGACCGTGAACGCGATCGAGCCGCCGTCGCACTCGACGTCCTGCGTCGAGAAGTACGAGCCGTCCTCGAAGTCCTCGTAGTCGACGTTGCCGGTGTCGAGGTGACGCTCGACGCCCTCCGGCTCGATCCGGGTCTCCAGGGAGAACTCCACCGTGCAGCGATACTTGGTGGCCACAGGCCACCACCTCCTCTCGTGTAGCCAGTGATGCGACTGGCGGCGCGTGTCCCGTAGGGACACGGCAGAGGCCGAAGCCTCCACCGAATCGCTACGCGGCGGCCAGAGCCTCGCGCTTGCGGTCGAAGCGAACGACCATGTCGTTCATCTCCCGGTCGATCCGCTTCAGCCACTTCGCGCGGCTGACGGGGCTGACGTTGCACGTCAGACCGATGTGCGCGACGACCTCGTCCTCGGTGATGAACGCAGCAGCCCCTTCGGGGCGAACGCCATCGACCTCGGCCCGGACGAGCCACGCTCCGAAGAGCGTCTCCCAGATCCGGATCCGGGCGAAGAACTCGCCCGCGTTGGCCTCGGTGATCCCGGGCAGGTCGACGGCAATCGTCGACCAGATCAGCGCGTTCGTGACCGGGGACATGTACTTCTTCCCGGCGACGATCCCGTGATTCGGATCGTCCTGGGTCGCCTCGACCCAGCAGACGTTCTCGGAGTCCTCGACGGACTCCACATTCCAGCGAAGAGCCACAGGCTCTTCACCCCCTTTCGTGTCGGATTCCGTTCTGTCCCGTAGGGACAGCCCAACGGCCTGAGCCGCTGGACAATCGCTACGAGGCCTTCGCCTTCAAGATGGCCTGAGCCATCTCCGGATCGCTATCCGCGTGGATGTAGATCCGTGCGGTGGCCTTGCGGAAGCGGAGGAGGAAGTCTCCCTTGCAGTCCTTGGTCTCGAACGAGACCAGCTTGCCCCGCTTGTCCATTCGCAGGACAAGCTCGGTGGAGCCGTTGAGGGACACGATGTGTCCCTGCTGCAGCTTCCAGGCCGGGAGTGTCCCGGACCACCCGAAGGTGGAGCATGGATCGCAGATCCAGTCCATCTCGTCGGGGTCGAGCATGTGCACTCGGCATCCGCAGATGCCGCAGGTCGAGAGGACTCCGTCCTCGTAGACCCCTTCATGGCCTCCGGCCATTGTCCGCTCCTTTCGTGTGGTGCTGTCGTCCCGAAGGGACACGGCGAGGTCTCTCGGACCCCACCGAATCGCTACGCGGCGATCCAAGCAGTGACCGTCAGCAGGACTGTAAACAGTCCAAGTCCAGCTAGTTGGAGGGCCACCAGCCTCCAGTTGGTCGGTCGCGGAGAGAGGAACGCCTCTCGGCGTTCCGCCATCCAAGCTTCGTGCTCCGCCTGCTTCTGAGCAGGCGTCTTGGCCCTCTCGGCGGCTTCTCGTTCGCGTTGTCGCTCTGAAGCGACACGCTTCTCCTCGGCCCTCTTGACCTCACCCCTGGCTGTCCACGGCTCGCCGCTAGCGGCGAGGCCGATGTAGCAGAGGGTGACCAGGAGGAGACCTCCTGCCATCATCAATGGGAACTCGACAAGGCTGGGCAGATCGATGCCGATGGCATCGAACGGGAAGACCAGCAGGTGAGTGGAGATGACGATCAGGAGAGCCGGGCTGATGAGAATCATCAGCCACAAAGGAATGTCGGCTGCCGATTGGAACGCTGGCTCGGCGTAGCCGCCTCCTCGTACCCACGAGTTGAACGGCAACGCTGCGAATCCGGCGAAGATCAAGCTCCAGGCCATAAGCCTGGTGGCGTTGACAAACCACCTCTCGTACCATCTTTCGAGCATCGCACTCCTTTCGTGTGGTCGTACTGTCCCGTAGGGACAGAGCAACGTCCTCTGACGCTGCCCAATCGCTACGAGGTGCTCTCGCCAATCGCTACAGCGATCCACGTGAGAGCCGCCGTGACGACGCCCACGCCGAGTCGGCCGGAGGCCGACATTGCGACGAGTCCTGCAGTGGCGATGACGATGACGTAGCCCTTGCCACTCACTGGACCTCGACGATGTCGAAGTCTGCTCCGAACCGTGTCCGGAAGCTCTTGATCGGCCGCAGAGCGGCCTTGTACTCCTTGACGGTGACGTTGCCTGGCAGCGCTTCGCGGTAGAAGTAGCTGCCATCACCCTCCAGAAGCTCCATCAGCTTCGCTGCAGCCCTTGCGGGCTTCGGCCAGTAGGCCCAGCCATCAGAATGGCTGTCGGTCCACTCCTGCAGATTGCGGAGCGTCTCGGTCGCCGGGCCGAGGATCGGATGATCCTCGTACATCTCGGCGGCACGATCGATGTCCCAGTAGTTCATGAACCTCATGACGCCACCAGAGTCCCTCTGGTGCTCATCGTCCAGCGCTTCACGGGGTAGCCGCTGGACGACCAGCGGGTGACGGAGTCACCCGGCACCATCTGCGCCTTGGCCAAAGCCAAGGTGCGCTCGAAGATGACGATTCCGAAGCGATTGAGCTTCGGCTGATCGCCGTCGAAGACGGTGTACATGTCGCTCCTTTCGTGTGTGATTCCTGTCCCGAAGGGACAGCCCAACGTCCAAGGACGCTGGACAATCGCTTCGCGATCTCAATGCAGCTTGTAGTTGACCAGTGGGATACTGGTGTCCCAACAGGCCCGGCAGTCGCCGCAGGAGTTGCCCTGCTTCGGAGCAGGGCAGGCGTGACCATCGGTCGAGCCATCGATCGTCACCGTCGAGACGGTGACCAGACCCTTGAGCCGAGGGAACCTCGGCACGTGACCGCCGATCATGTGAGCGGAGAACCTGATGTTCAGGTTCTCGGGGATGACTCCGCCAGCTTCGACGTAGTCGGTGACGATCCGGTACTCCCGGGTCGGCAGCCAGTGCGACACCGTAGGTGTCAGGTTGCAGACCTCGACGATCGCCGCAAGATGCTCTGCATCTTGGAGGTCGCCGGAGTCGTGCCAGCGGAAGAACGTCTCACCCTTTCGGGTGAGAATCTCGGCCATCGCCTCGGCCCAGCCATCCTTCCGGATGGCCTCCAGGCGCCGGTACAGCGCGGCCTGGACGTTGCCGAAGACGTAGCGGCCCTTCATTGCGTAGCAACCGCTGCAGGTCGATCCCTCGACCTCCCGGAGCTTCGCTCCGGTCTTGCACTCCTTGGCGGGTAGCGAGTACCCGTGACCCGGCATCTTCGATGGAGCCGACAGTCCCCCGACGTAGTCGAGGAGCGCCTTCATCGTCGTCCCGGGCAGTTCGAGTGTGGTCACTTCGTGACCCTCCTTTCGTGCTGTCTCGTAGAGACAGGACGGAGCCTCGTGGCTCCATCCAACCCCTACGGGGTTGCGGCGATCTCGGCTCGGGCTTTCGCTACGAGCCGCTCCTGCGCCTCGCCCGCGTCCGGCACCTCGGTGCCGAGCACTTCGGCCAGGGCGACAGCGATGCTGTCGAGGATGGCGGCGGCGTCTCGGCGAGCGCCGTTGACGCCACAGGCATGACCCTCGAACCAGGCTCGGACTCCGTCCGAGGCCTCGGCGAAGTCGCCCGTGCCGTTGTGCGCCTGTTGGGCCTCTTTCGAGGCCCGCTCGGAGCGCTCCTGCTGCCACTTCGCAGCGGCAGCGACACGGTCCAGAATCTCTGCGAGATTCTCCTTCATGCGATCTCCTTTCGTGTTGGCGGTGCTGTCCCGAAGGGACACGGCAAAGCCCAGCGGCTTCACCGAACCTCTTCGAGGTTACGAACCTCGTTTCAGGGCGCCGTTTCCGCCCCGAGCGCGGTCGCCATTGCTCGCCATGAGCGCGGCGATGTCGACGACGGCAGGCCGTCGTCTGGCGCGGCTTCGCAGACGGACCTTTTTGCGGTACGCACGAGCCTCTTTCCGATCCATCAGATCCTCACTCCCTTCGGGAGTGTCCGAGACCAGCGGCGCATCTCGATCCTGGCTCTTCGAGCCATGTCCCGATTGGCCAGCCGGACGACGTCCGACCGTCCGGTGTCGGAGACACCGATGCCCGTGAAGACTCCGGTGTTCTCCCACTCGGACTCCGTCCGAGTCACGCGAGGCTGCCGATTCGATCGGCGATCCCCACGCTCGCTCCGTCCCAGCCCCTTGGGCTGTGACCCTGTGCGCTTGTGCATGAACGTCCCTTCGTGTCGATTGCCATCCCAGGCTCCGAAGAGCCTGGAAAAGGAATCGCGACGGTGGTTGGTTGCATGTGGGTGCCGACGGATGTCCGTGCCCGTCGAGCGTGCGGTGTGAGCGGATCGCTGTCCCCCTCCGGCCACTAAGCCGGGTCCAGTGCAGCCGAGCGGCTCACGTGCTCCCACGATCCCAGCCACGCTCTCCACGTGGGTGGGCTAGTCCGATGCCTCCGTCCCCAGTCCCCCGAATTCACGGGGCGGGAGCTACGTGACACACCGCCGAATCGGGATCCCGTTCGAACCGGGCCGAATCGGCGGCGACGGACGGCACACTACGGACTGTTCGACCATGCTGCAAGCTTTGACGGCATTTCCTAACAGAATGTTTTCAGCCCAGGCTCCGAAGGAGCCTGAACGCGCAGGAGGATCGAAGATCCCGCGCGCACATGAGAGGCGCAAGCGCGATCGTCCGACCGAGGGTGTAGGATCGGGTGATGGCATGGACTCCCACGACGGCAAAGCCGTCGCCCACGCGGAACGACTCGCGCGTGGGGCAAAGCCCTCGCGCACCGTCGGAGACCATCATCGAGGAGTCGATCCGGGAGGCCGTGGTCACCCCGAAGGGGTGGAAGCCGCCGCCGCCACAGCGGACGGACAATGCGAACCGGTCGAAGCGGCAGGCCGCGCGGAGCAGCGCGGTCGAAGACTCACACGGCTCCGTGCACAAGCCTCGCTCGACGACTTTGGCAGTCCCGGAGGAGAAGCGCTGCGAAGCTCTGACGACGCGCGGAGCAAGGTGCAAAGCACCGAAGCTCCGAGGCCTGCGCGTGTGCATGTTCCACGGCCACCTTGCGCACGACGACGAACGGCTCCTGGCCCTTGCAGACCCCGAAGGGGTCTCACCGCCTCTTTCCCCCCGCCGTGCTCTCAGCGCAGTAGCAGCCCTACGGGCTGGAGAACTAGCGGTGGCGGCGGTGGATGGGGCGATCCAGCGCGCCCCGAGCGACGGCGGAGCGAGCGCTCTTCGCGTCGTCGACTCCGTCGACCCCCTGCGCGAAGAGACGCAGACCCTCCGGCTGGAGAAGGGGGACGTGGACGGCCTCACCTTCGGTGAGTTGACCCTCGCGGTGCGCTCCCTCGTCACTGCCCAGCGCGACCCCCTCCATGGCTCTACAGAGCCATATGGGCCACGGAGCGAGGGAAGGGAGCACCCAGACCTCGACGCGTAGCAAGGGCACCTCTGGTGCCTTGCTCACGTGCTCGTGCGTGATGCTGTCCCACTTCGTGGGGCAGGCATCCCCGGGGCGCGCGTGGGACGGCAGGGTCCTCCCAGCGGGGGGGTCCATCGCGCACGAGCGCTGCTCGCACGCCTGTTCTGGCCTGCGTCACGCTAGCGGCACGATGGTGGCAGGATGCCACTACGTGGTGGCACGATGGTGCGGGTCCTCTGCCCCCACCTTGACACCATGGTGGTGGTCTGCTGATACTGCGATGGACCGATGGGGAAGATGACGCTCAGACTGGATGACGCTCTTCACGAGCACCTGGCGGAAGCTGCGGAGCGAGAGCATCGCAGCCTGCACGCGGAGATCGTCGTGCGGCTGGAGCGCTCTCTCGGGGGATCGGTCGAGAGGGGGGCGACCGCTCCTGCGGTGGCGGTCGTCCCCGATACTCCCGAGTCAGTCGCCGTCAAGGCGAAGCGCGCAAGGGCGGTGATGGAGCAGGCGCAGAAGGCGCTCGCGCCGCGTGAGCACCCGGAGGATCAGGGCGCGATCCACACTCCGCCGGAGGTGATCGAGCAGATGGAGCGCGAGGCAGCGGAGGAGTCTCGGCCGGAACCAGCGGGCGCCCCCGCCACGAAGGCACCCGCCGAGGACAAGCCTACGCCTCCACCACCACCATCGTCGCCGCCACGAAAGTCGATCGACGAGGTGCTCGGCGACCCGAAGCACAAGGCCAAGGGGACGGTCTCCGGGCGACAGGCGCTGTTGGCGCACGAGGCACAGCTTCGCGCGCAGTCGCGTGAGGACCTCTTCTCGCTCGTCTGCCCCAGCCGTGACGATCACGTCGTGGGCGTACGCTGCCCGCTGTGCAAAGGGATCCGGTGATCGAGGAGGACCGGGCGGCGCTGCGCGAGGCGCTGGCTGCCGCTCACGATCGCGAGGCGGGGACACAGGACGCTCTCGATGATGCGCTTCGTCGTGTTGCCGAACTGGAATCACACCTGGAGCAGTCGGAGCAGTACCGGCAGGCTGCGCAGGATGAGCGCGACCGCTGGAGGGAGATCGCGAACACTCGTGACCTGGCCGAGATGACGAGGGTCGCCTGGCTTGAGCACGACGTGCGCGAGTTGCGGGCCGCGCTGCGGGAAGCCCATCACACCGGACGGCAACTCATGGGCATGGTGGATCGGCAGACGTGGCGTGACCAGGGAGGCGACGACGGACAGGGGCACTACGAGGGCGACTACTACGCCGAGAAGGTGTCCGGGCAGATCGAGTCGTGGGGCACGCTGGCCGAGGACGGGGGTGGCGCGTGACCGACCTCAGCGACTTCAAACGGATCGTCTATGAACCCGAGGTGAAAGCCCTACGGGAACGAGCGGCACGGGCCGAGCGCCGGGTAGCCGAACTGGAAGCCGCACGACCCCGCGTAATCGCAATGGCGATCCTCCACCGCGACTGGGAGAGCGACATCGCGAACACCATCCCTCAGACGGTGTGGGACGCGCTCTACGAAGAGGGACTCGTTGCGAACCGCACGGACGAGACGGGTGAGCGGACGCCGTACCTCACGCTTGCCGGGGAGGACGCTCTGCTCGGGGTGCTGGCCGGGGACGGGGGTGGCGCGTTGCCCACCCTCGCGGAGATCGACGGTCGCGAGGCGCGGGAGAACATGAACCCGCTGGACTTCGGGGGCGAGTGTTGAGTCGCTTCGAGGGTGACTACGACGAGCAGTTCCCCGGGCAGTACATGCTCTGGGCGGCGAACGTCGAGCGGCATTTCTCTGGTGCAGCGGGACAGGCGAAGCTGCGCGAGTTGCGTGACGCGCTGCTCGCCCTGCCCGAGAAGCGATTGATCGAGACGCGGCTCGCCGACGAGCGGGGTCAGGTCTGCGCGCTCGGTGCGTTCGCGGTGAAAGCGCACGTCGACCGGGGAGAGGATCGCGACAAGGTGCTTGCCGAGATGGCCGCCAAGGTGGTCGAGGATCGCTATGGGATCGACGGCTGGGAGGCGGAGGAGGCGACTCGGCGCGAGGCGGAGTCGCTCGGCTGCAAGATGCCGTTCATCGTGACGGTGGCCTACGAGAACGACTTCGGGCCGTCGTCGAAGGAGACACCGGAGGAGCGCTACGAGCGGATGCTCGCCTGGGTGGAGAAGCGGATCCTTCCGGTGGCGGCGTGATGGAGGACGTGAAGGCGATCCCCGCCGACTTCGAGATCGGGGACTTCTCCGAGCGGACCGAGCCGTTCGGCCCCTTCTGCGTCTGGCACGGCTACTTCGGCGAGTGCCCCGAGTGCAAAGGATCCGTGGAGCGCTGGACCTTCACGGTGGTGCAGGCGGACGACCACGCCCTGGTGATCGATGAAGCGTGGTCGGGGTCCGGCCCGTCCGACACGCCCTCTTTCGAGAGGGCGGGCCTGCGTGTCGTCGCGCGCGAGACGCCGCAGGTCACGGCAGCCACGGGACTGGGCGCTGACGTGCCCGTGGCCCCCGACCACGTTCCGCTTCGCGTCAACCCGGGCCTGCTCGCCAGGATCCGCTTGCTGCTCGAAGAGCGCACATGAACGAGGCGCAGGCACGCGCGATCAACGAGGAGCTTCGGGGCGTGCGTGAGTCTCTCGACCGGGTGGGGGCCACGGTCGAGGACGCCCGAAGGGCGCGGGCAGGGGGGCAGGTCCCCCCTGCCGTGCGCACCAAGGCGAACGACATCCTGCTCCTGCTCAAGGGATCGACCTTCTACGTCCCCGTGGCCGACATGCTCAACGACCTCCTTCACCTCGTTGCCACGCGAGATTGAATTCTTCGCGCTCGGGCTGCCGGTCGCGCAGGGGTCGAAGAACCCCTGGGGCGGGGAGTCGGCCAAGGGGCTGAAGCCGTGGCGCCAGGACATCCGCAAGGCCGCGCTTGAGGCGATGGAGGGCGAGCCGCCGACCCTCTCCCCGGTGCAGGTGCGGATGACCTTCGTCTTCCCCCGCCCCAAGTCGCACTACGGGACGGGCAAGAACGCCGGGGTGCTGAAGACCCGCGCCCCACTGCACCGCACCTCGGCGCCCGACCTGGACAAGCTGATCCGCGCCGTCGGCGACGCGATGACCGGGGTTGTCGTCCGTGACGACGCGCAGATCTGCTCGATCGAGGCGCACAAGGTCAACGGCGAGATCCCCGGCGTGTGGGTCTCGCTGATCGCGCTCTTCTAGCGGATCTACGAGATCTACGGGATCTACGAGATCTAACGGGGCGGCGGCGGACGGTGCAATGCGAAAGACCGGCCGCCGCGCTTGGTGGACTGGCTAGGTCCGCCCCGGGCGAACGCTAGCGCTCCACCTCGACCCATCCCTCGTCGACGGCGAGCGCGACCGCGCGCACGATCGTCGAGACGCCGAGCTTGCGTCGGATCGTCTTCGCCTGCGTCCGCGTCGTCGAGGGGGCGCGACCCAGTCGCCTGGCCGCGCCATCGATCGTCTCCCCGTTCGCGAGCAGCTGTAGCAGGCGAAGCTCGCTCGGCGCGAGATCGTTCGTCGCGCCGCCGTGCTTCGTGCGCGCCATCGAGTCGAGCATCCGCAGCGACTGCTCGCGATTCGGCGGCGGGGGTGACCAGCCGAGGCGGATCAGCGTCCTCACCGCCTCGACCCTGCGCGGGTCGGCGGGCATCGCCCGAAGCTAGCGAGGCGACCGGCCGACAACAGGCGTAGGATCCTGGGAGGTGGAGGTCCGCAAGCTCTCGGAGGACAAGACGAGCGTCACGCTCGGCTGGGATCCGATCCCTGGCGTCGACGGCTACCGCTTCTGGTCGGCCGGGGTGCTCCGCTCCAGAACCTGCGATCCGAAGCGATCGAGCGTCAAGTTCTCGAAGGGGCAGGAGCCGTACGTCGTCGAGGCGGTCGTCTTCAGCGGGCAGGACTCGGGCAGCTACCCGCCGGATGCCCCACCTCCGGTGCAGACCTACGTCAGGGTCGCTCCGCGCGTGGCCTACAAGACCGACCGGGGCGACGCCCGCTACTGCATGTTCAACCCGGACGGCTCGCTGCGCCCCGGCGTGACGAAGCTGCCAAGCGGGCAGTACACCGACGAGTCGGGCGCGAAATACGCGGCCAACGGAGACGGGCTGGAGGAGTCCAGCGTGCGCTCACCCGGCTCCCCGGCGAACTGCGCCACGGGATCCGACTCGATCGACGGACGGGCCTACTGCTCGCTGCCGATGCAGGGCGACCCGACGAAGAACACCGGAAGCTGGACGATCTGATGCACTGGGCGATCCGTCTCAGGCATCGGTTGCTGCTCAGGCGCGACTCGCGGTGGAACGCCTGGGTGCGTGATCTCACCGCCCGGCTCGAAGGGAAAGGGGTGAAAGGGCAATGGCACTGACCTTCAAGGACATCTGCCTCGCGGTGATCGCGGTCGCGTTGCTGCTGATCTTCCTTTTCGGCGTCGACGTCGTCTCGTCGTAGTGGGCCACGTTCTCGTCGTCGGCGACCGCAAGCTGCTCGACAAGACCTCGGAGACCGAGCTTGACGTGACCTACGAGTGCCTGAAGGATGGCGTCTACGGGATCGTGGTGGTCTCGCGGGACGAGTGGGTAGCGATGGGGGAGCCAGAGCAGATCACCGTGATGACTCTGCCGGGCGACTACACGGACGAGTCATTCGATCCGGACCTAGAGCGCTCCAAGCGCGAGCGCGGAAAGTAGAGGGAGGCACATGGCAGTCACCGTCAACAGCACACGCAAGGCGGTCGAGATCGCCTGGAACGACATGGGTGGAGATACGGACGAATCCGAGCGGCCCGAGGGCTTCCCGGAGCACCCGATCTTCCTCCCGGGTGAGCCGTCGCACCCGATCGTGCTCCCGCCGCCCGACTCAAGCGGAGAGCCGTCGCATCCGATCTTCCTGCCCCCGTACGTGGACATCGGGTTCCCCGAGGAGCAGCCGCATCCCGATCAGGGGCTGCCCGGCGACCAGCCGCGCCCCGACCAGGGACTCCCCGGTGACCAGCCCCGGCCCGACCAGGGTCTCCCGGGCGAGCAGCCCCACCCCGACCAGGGTCTGCCGGAGGTGCCGGGCGGCGAGTACCCCTCGCACCCGATCCGCCTGCCGGACTACAACCCGCCCGAGGGTGGGAACGTGCCGACGCCGCAGGGCGGCAAGCAGATCGCCGTGCAGGTCTTCGCCGAGGGCCAGGAGGGCGACTGGTCGAACACGGCAGTGATGCCGAACGACGGCTTTGCCGTGCTCACCTACCCGGAGGACTTCGAGGGCGAGAGCTATGTCGAGGTGCGCGCGCTCGACGGCTCGCTCGTCGATTCGGGGACGATCACCGTCGACTGATGCCCGGCAAGCAAGTCAAGAACTGGAAGGTCTACGAGGCGCTCCGCAAGGAGGGCCACTCGAAGGAGTCGGCCGCGCGGATCGCCAACGCGCAGTCGAAGAAGAAGAAGTCGGTGCGCAAGACGACGCAGGGGAAGCGGTCGAAGAAGTGACCGTCCCTGCGTCGGAGGCGCCGTTCATCGAGCCGTACGCGAAGGCCGGGAACCCCAACGGCCTCAAGTCGAAGGGCAACACGGCCCTCGCGGTCAAGCGGGCGATGGCGCACCTGGGCTTCCTCCCCTGGGAGCCGGAGCGGTGGGACAGCCAGTGGAACGAGGCGCTCAACGACGCGGTCGCCGAGTGGAAGGCGAAGCGTGGCCTCGTTCCGGCTGGCTCCAGCGACGGCTCCTGGGGGAAGACGGCGCACGACATGATGCGCGGCACCTGGTACGGGGCCGACCACAAGGAGGCCTTCGACGGCGAGTCGCAGCGTCTGCTCAAGGAGGAGAAGCGCGCCTACGACGAGGCCCACAAGCCGCCGCCCTCCAGCGGCTCGTGGGAGAAGCACCTGACCGCGTTCTGCGAGCAGGCGATCGGCGAGCCATGGGACTACTCGCAGAACCGCGCGATCGACGTGACCGTCGACCCGAACGCCGACAGCGTCGACTCGGACTGCTCAGGTTCGGTGATCCAGGCCTTCCACTACGCGAACCGCAAGTCGGGGCAGAACGTGCCCGACCCCTCGAAGTACGGCTACGCCGGGTGGGGCAACACCTGGGACGACGAGGACGGGCACCCGAAAGTGACGAACGGTCAGTACAAGGTCGGCGACCTCGCGCACTACGACGGCCACGTCTGCCTCTGCTACCACCCCGGCAACGCGGACACGGCCGACTGGTTCTCGTTCGGCTCCGAGCCACCGTCGAAGCGGAAGCTCTACTACCGCACCGACTTCAAGTTCGTCGTGCGCCCACCGCGCTCGCCCTCCCCGGACACGTACGAGACGACCTTCGAGCGGCTGACCCGCAGCCTGCAGATCTGGAAGCTGCAGCGGCTCGTGCTCTTCTGGAAGAACGGCAAGCGGCGCGGTGACCCCGCCAGCGACCCGTACTACGTCCACGCCGATCGCGGATGAGCACCGCCGAGTGGGTCACCGTCGGCTGCATCGGCTTCTTCGCGCTGCTCGCGCTGCTCGTCTTCCTCCGCCTGCTCCTGCGCAAGGGGCCACCCGACTGGGTCGAGTACCGAGTCGGGGTCTACGTCGAGCGCAAGCCCGAGCGCGTCGCGCCGGATGAGCAGTACACGCTGGTGAAACCGCCGACGCGCTAGCGACGATGACGTCCGTGAGCGCGACGGACGTTCTCGTGACGGCGATCTCGATCCAGGCGACGATCCTCGTCGCGCTCCTGATCCTGCTCGGGCGCACGCGAGAGCGGCTGGTCAAGCTGGAAGAATGGGTTCGTTTGCAAGAGAAACGTCTGAACGGCCAGGCGGATGGGTAACTGCCATCCGTCCGATCGGTCCCCCACACTTGCTGCGAGGCCGAGAGAAGGAGGGACGGAATGCCGGTGACTCCCTACTGCTACGTCTGCGAACAGCAGACCGATCTGCTGGGGCAGCCATCTCACGCCCGATGGAAGGGTCCCGACGGCAAGACGTACTGCTCGATGCACTTCATCCAGCGGTTCGGTCACGGGGAACGACTCGTCAAGATCGACGGCTACGAACCACCGACAACGAGGAAGCCAGCTGCGAAAAGGCGCAAGATGCGCACCAGGAAGACGACAGTCGAGGCATAGGAGGAGCAATGGCAACCGTTACCCAGAGCGAGTTCGACCTCGCGTACATCCGCCGCTCGCAGGAGGACCACAAGCGGATCATGGATGCGCTCAAGGCCGACGGGACGCTCACGATCGAGCCGGACACGGCTCCCGAGGAGCCACCGCCCCTCCTCGACGAGAACGGCGAGCCGGTCGTCGACTCGGAGGGCAACCCGGTGCTCCAGGCGCCGCAGGCCTACCGCTCGACCGACCTCCAGGTCGTGGTCGACAACATGCCCGAGGAGGGCGAGCCGGTGATCCCCGAGGACATCGTCGTCGAGGTCGCTCCCGGCACGCAGAACGCGGCGGCGCCGTTCCCCGAGAACTTCGAGAAGAAGGGCCGGGGTCGGGCGAGGAAGTCGGAGGGCGACTAGGTGCCCTGCACTAAGGTCGCGCGTGGGGTCGCGAACCCGGCCGTCATACCGCCGTTCGCGACCCCTTCCGCGCCGTCCGTGCCGTTCAACGACACGTACGACAACACCCCCTGCGGCAAGTCGGTCGTGGGGTCGATCCAGGGCGTCGACATGACGTCGCATCAGCTGTGCGTGTTTCACCTCGGGATGAAGCTCGGGGTGGCCGCGCTCAAGCAGCCGATGGCGATCGAGTCGCCGGGCTAGAGGAGGAGCGATGGCAGTCAACTCATGGAGCAGCGTCGCGCCGATCGGGCCGTACAAGTCGGACATCGACCAGATCCCGGTGCAGGTCCGACGCGACTGGTTCCTGCAGCGGCTGTCGCGCAATGCGCTCCCCGCGCTGCGCTCGAACACCCGGCCGATCAAGAACCTGGAGGACCACACGGGCGTGCTGGTGATCGTCGTCAAGAAGGTGGGCCTGGCGGTCACCTTCTGGGCGCCGAAGGGCACCGCCGTCGACTGGGGCGACACCGGCACCACGGCCGCGACCGCCGCCGACGGGGACGTGACGCACACCTACGCGGGCGCGGGCACGTACCTGATCAAGACGACGAACGCGCTCTCGAACGGTCAGGGTCAGGCTTCGGTCACAGTCTGAGGAGTGGGGGGCGGCACGCCGGGAGCGCCGCCCCCCCGAAGACCATCTCGTTCCTCATTCCGATCGGCGTCGCCGTGCTGCTCCTCCTCCTCGGGATGGTGCTCGCGCTGCGTGATTGATCACCAGGGCTTGCACGACCAGGGCGACCAGTCGCGCCCCGAGTCGACGAAGTAGCGGTACGCGGCGCGCGCCTGGCCCCATGCGTTCCACGAGTGGCCGTATTTCCCCCGCGCGTAGCTACCCATCTGGAAGAGGCCGAGGTATTGGCCGTTCTCGGCGCCGATCGTGAGGCCGGACTCGCAGCGGGCGACCGCCACGGCCTGGGTGCCGTAGCGCCCGAAGACCTTCATGATGATCGCGGTGTTGCGTTCCTTGTAACCGTTCGGTTGTGCTGCAGCGGGTGCTGCGAGCATGAGCGCGAGCGCGACTAGAATCGCTGCACGCATAGGACTGCACCTCCTGTGCGGGCTAAGGGCGACGGGGCGGACCCCAGGACATCTCGACGTTGCGTGCGGGAGCCAAAGGCTGCCCCGTCGCTGCGTTTGTGATGTGCGCGTAGCCTAATCGGTCGTGAGCGTCCTTGTTGAGGCCGATGCCGAGACCGCCCGGCTCCTGATCGAGAAGCACGAGGCGCTCGTCGCGGAGAGAGAGGCCGCGCTCGCCGACCCGAAGGTCTTCCTCGCGCTGACCAAGGCGGTCGACTCGCGCACGGGCGACGAGTTCACCTTCAACTTCGACCCGGACTCAGGCTGGGGCTGGCAGGGTGGGATCCTCGACGAATTCGGGCGCCAGCAGATCACGCTGGCGCTGAAGGCACGTCAGCTGGGGATCTCCTGGGTCGCGATCGGCTATGCGCTGTGGAAGGTCCTCTCGACGCCGGGGACGCGGGCGCTCGCCGTCTCGATCAACGAGACCGAGGCGGGCGTGATGATCAACCGCGCCTGGGACCTGTGGGAGTCGCTGCCCGAGCACCTGCGCTACGGGGTCAAGGTGCTGAAGCCGCACTCGGGCCGTCCCTCGACCAGGATCGAGCTTGAGTTCCCCGACGGGAAGATCTCCTCGCTGGTCGCGATGCCCGCGACGCCGCGCGCCGGGCACGGGCAGGTCGCGACGCTCGTGATCCTCGACGAGCACGCGCGCCACCCCTTCGCCGAGGAGGGCTGGAAGGCGTTCGTGCCGGTCATCGCCGACGGCGGGCAGATCATCATCGTCTCCACCGCGAACGGGATCGGCGGTCTGTTCTACGACCTCTGGACGAATGCCGAGGAGCGCGGGATCCACACCATCTTCCTGCCCTGGAACCTGCACCCGGGGCGCGACGCGAACTGGTACGACCGCGTCGCGCGCGCGCTGCCCGAGCACGACCGCGCCGAGCAGTACCCGCTCAACCCGGCCGACGCATTCCTGGGGACGGCGGGCTGCTGGTTCGACACCGAGGCCCTGCAGTGGTACTCGGAGCGAACTCGTAAGCCCCTTTACCGTTTCGACTTCAAGACGAACGAGGACGGGAATCGGGCCGAGATCGTGAAGTCGGCGAACGGCCACATCCGGCTGTACGACAAACCGGAAAAGGAAAAGCAATATGCCCTTTCGGCCGACGTCGCGACCGGGCGCGGAAAGGACTACTGCTCGGCCACGGTCATCGACCTGACGAACGCGAATATCGCCGCGCAAATCCACGGCAAGCTCGACCCCGACCTATTCGCCGAGCAGCTGCACTTCCTGGGGCGCTGGTTCAACACCGCCTGGATCGCGCCCGAGATGGGAGGCGGCTACGGGGAGCCGGTCGTGCTCTCGCTCCGGGACGGCAGGAAGGGGCGCCCGCCCTACCGCAAGCTCTACATGCACCAGATCGAGGACCGCCCCGACTACAAGCGGCACATCACCTACGGCTATCCCATGACGAACAAGACCCGGCCGCAGGTGATCAACCAGCTGGAGCAGTGGATCCGAGACCGCTCGCTGCCACACCTGCCGATGGAGGTGATCCTGGAGTGCAAGACCTTCGTGCGCCGCGACACCCTGCCCTCCCCGCGCGCGGCCGAAGGGTGCAACGATGACCGCGTGATGGACCTTGCCATCGGACTCGACCTCTATCGTCAGAGGGGTCACCACGCGCGCGACGTGCGGCGCAACCGCCGCAAGGGGCGCCCCTATCAACCGGAGTCTCCGTGGCAGTAGGAGGGAACCGATGAGCGAGACATTCATGCCACC
>Ga0070684_100000136_pt1 | contig 48621 bp, 33 predicted proteins | sample KBSC723LmetaG_FD_65653 | JGI IMG/M metagenome (GOLD analysis project Ga0070684, IMG submission 65653) | Corn rhizosphere microbial communities from Kellogg Biological Station, Michigan, USA - KBS C7.2-3L metaG | ecosystem: Host-associated > Plants > Roots > Rhizosphere ...
TCAGCTTCACCGCCAACTGTACGACGCGCGGATCGCCGGCCGACGTGATCGTTCCGAAAGCGGCAGCGCCGACGGTCGTGTTGGGCGCGCCCAGAGGCGGCGTGTTCGTCAGGTTGAAAATCTCCGCTCGAAACTCCAGCGCCCGGCTCGCGGCAAATGGCACCCGCCGCATCACCGCAACATCAAGATTACGATAGCTGGGTCCTCTCACCGGATTGCGCGAGCTCGTGCCAATGGTGAACGGCAGCGCCGCCGAAAACGCATCCGTGTTGAACCACCGGCTCACTGATCGCTCGTTCGCCGATAGCTCCGGATTCCCCGTCATGTTCGGACGCTGCGTGCCGAACCCCGCAAACGCATTGTTGTTCGTGGTCTGCGAGATGGCCACCGGCATGCCGGACTGCATCGTCACGATGCCGGTCAGCGTCCAGTCGTTCACGATGGCGCCGAGCAGGCCATTGACGGCTGTGCGCCTGTCGTGGCCAAACGGGATGTCCCAGAGGGCCGAGGCGACGAATACGTGCGGGATGTCTCCGGTCGAGTAGTCCCGCTCCAGATGACGATTGAAGCTGTCGGCCACCGGAAAACTGGCGACCGGCCCCGTGAGGATGGACGCGTCGAACACCGACGAGGCATCGTCGACGAGCTTCGATCGCGTATAGCTGACAAGATACGACAGCCCCCGCGTGAATCGCTGTTCGAGTTTCGCGTAGAAGCCGTTATAGAGCGTCGTACCCACGTTGTTTCGGTACAGGCTGACCGTTGTGTACTCGGGAAATGGCTTCATCAACTGAGCCCGCGTGATCGTCGGATCGCCCAGGGACGACGATCGCGGGATCGTGCCGAAGTACGGATTGGGCACGCGCTGCTGTAGCGGAGAGCCCTCGGCGAGCTGTTCGGCGGTGAGCTGGTTCAGGTTCGTATCCGGCAGGCCGACGCGGGTGATCTTCGAACCCGCGTATGCGATCTCGACCGCCATGTTCCTGGTCAGCTCCCGCTGGACGGATGCGTTCCACTGCTGGACGTAGCCTGATCCCAGATCGCGATCGACGGAAAACACGCCCTGGCCGAGCCCCGCAGTGGGAGTGGGCGAAATCGGCGCGACGGTCGGGCCCCCCGATAGCGTGAATGCCGGAACGATGTTGTCCAGGGTTCGTTGAGACACGGTTTGGAGAAAGGGAAAGACAGGCGTCGTAAACGGCGTCGTGATCCCCGCCATCTCGATCCAGACGAGCCCGTAGCCGGTGCGCACGACGGTTCGATCCGTGAGGCGGCTGACGACACCGAGGCGCGGACCGAGATTGAGCTTGTGCAGCTGACGCGCCGCCCGTGGTTGACCGCCTGTGCCCGCGTATTCGAGCTGCTGACTGTCGAGGTCGAAGACCGCGACCTGATTGTCCTTCTCCGTCGAGGGAAAGTTGAGGGTGTAGCGCACGCCGGCGTTGACCGTCACGCGATCGGAAAGCCGCCAGTCGTCCTGGATGAAGTATTCCTGCCAGTGAGCCCGGTTACGGATCCGCTGGTCCTGCAGATCGATCGAGAACTGCTGAACCTGACCCAGGAGGAAGCTGGCCAGCGGCGTCCCGGTGCTCCCGGCGGTCGTCGAATCGGTCGGCAGATTGGTGAAGAGGTTGCTGAACGTGAACTGGCCAGTCGGTGAGGGGGGTTGGATGACGTTCAGCCGCTCCCACCGCAGATCGCCGCCCAGCTTGACGGTGTGGCGTCCCTTCAGCCAGGTGAGCGAATCGGCAATCTCGGTCACGCTGGTGCCGAAGTCCGACGCGGTATTGGTCGGCGATCCCAATTGCTGATAACCGCCGATGAGAAATGTCGGTACGGTTGTCGGGAACTGGGCGTTGGAAGGGATCCCCGGAAGACCGAGAACGTCGGACGGTGTTCCGCCCAGATCTGCAGCGCGGCGATCGACCGCGCGACGGGTATCGCCGACGCGAAACTCATTGAGAACGTTTGCCGAGAACGTTCGCTGATAACTCGAGGCGAAGGACCAGGAGGTCGTGCCCTGAGGGCCCAGCGTCCCCGTCGTCACGCCGCTGCCTTCGGGGAGTGGAGTCACCGGAATGAAGTCCTCGCGAAACCGTGTCAGGCGCCCGAAGATCTGATCGCGGTTCGACGGAAGTCGATGATCGATGCGAACGCTCAGCTGATCCTGGTCGACGGTTTCATCACCGACGCGCGTGTAGTTGTTGGCAGTGCCACTGCTCGTGGGAAGGGGGTAGCGAGCAAGCAGCCGCACAGCAACCGGATCCACCCGATCCGCCGGGATCGTATTTCCGGGAAACGGCGTCCGCGTGGCCGTTCCACTCCCCGTTCCGGGCTGCGTCGTCGCGGGATCGTAAATGACCGGCACACGCGTGCCGATGGCTTCGGTAAACACGCCTTGACGCTGGAGAGCCGTCGGCACCGTCGAGGTGACGGTTCGTCCGATTGTCTGCCGCTGACCCTGATAGTCGGCGAAGAAGAAAGTGCGGTCGTGTTGAACCGGTCCGCCGACCACGCCGCCGAACTGGTTGCGTCGGAACTTCGGCTTGACCGGAATCGTCGAGGCAAAAAAGTTGCGCGCGTTCAGTGCCTCGTTCCGGAAGAACTCGAACGCGGTGCCATGGATCTCGTTGGTTCCCGTTCTGGTCGTCAGGTTGACGACGCCGCCGTTAAACCTGCCGAACTCTGCCGGGGGCGTGTTGCTTTCGATCTTGAACTCTTGGATCGCGTCCACGTTGGGAAAGAACGCGACCTGTCCCGGCTCCGGCTGCAGCACCGAGATCCCGTCGAACAGATACTCGTTGGTCCTGGGCCGGCCGCCGTTGATCCGTGGAAGCGGCGCCGCCGGCGGTGGCGGAAGCGCAATTCCTGGAACCAGACTGGCCAGGGAAATGAAGGTTCGCCCATTCAGAGGAAGGTCCACCACCCTTCTGTGATCGATGACGTGACCGAGGCCAGAGGTTTCACTGCGAAGCAACGGCGCGTCGGCCGTCACCGTTACGCCCTCGGACAGCTGGCCGACCTCGAGCCGAAGATCGAGCCGAATGGTCTCGCCGGTGGCGACCCGGACAGCGTCGCGAATCAGCGGCCTGAACCCGCTGAGTTCGATGCGAACCTGATAGGACCCCGGCAACAATCCGGGCACGCGATAGTTGCCGTCCGCGTCGGTCACGACCGTACGGGTGAGTCTCGTCCCGGCGGCAGTGACCGTCACCACCGTCCCCGGCACCGCCGCGCCTGCCTGATCCACGACCGTTCCGACAAGTGCTCCAGATCCAATTTGAGCGGCCACCCGGGCTGCCATCGCCAGGCAGACGAACGATAGACACGCGCGCACCAGCCACCGTCTCGGCATATTCACAGCGTGTAACTCTAGAATGTCTCGAAATGATATTCAAATCGGCTTAAACCGGACTAAACAAGCCGACTCACAAACAAAGCGACACCGGCCGAAAGGGATAGGGGCCAGTCGAGGAACGGCGACATGGTGATACGATTCGAGGGCTGAGGCGCGAGGAATTCAGAATGGCACCTGTGACGGTGAGAGCCGCGGCCGAGCGGCTGGGCGTCGGATACTCGACCTTCAAGCGCTGGATCCACACCGGGCACGTGCGGACGATGCGCACCGAAGGCGGCCACCATCGGGTATCGGACGCGGAGATCGAGCGACTGCTCGCCAAGCAGCAGCCTGCTGAGCGGCGGCGGGTGCGCTCGGTCGATCCCGATGAATCGGTCGGCGGCCTCAGCGCCCGCAACCGGCTGCACGGATTCATCGAAGAAGTAAGGATGGACGGGCTGCTCGCGCAAGTGCGGCTGCGCGTCGGTGATCAATCGCTGACCGCGGTCATCACCGCCGATGCCGTGCGCGCGCTGAAGCTCCGTCGTGGAGAGGACGCGATCGCGATCGTGAAGTCGACTGAGGTCATGATCGCGAAACCCTCGACCACAGACTCACAGCCACGGCGCCGACGGAAGAAAAGTTAAAAGTAAAAAGTCAAAAGTTAAAAGTGAAGAACAACGAGGTGATCCCCGTCGCTCGTGCCTTGTCACTTTTAACTTCTAACTTTTCACTTTTCACTTCCGCGTAAGCGGTCAGCGGAGCGCGCTGCCGAGCGACGCTGGACGAGGTCCGCTGCCGATCCAGACGTTGCGGTAGATCACGCCTGGAATCGACGCCGACTCTGCGCCGCTGCGACCGGCTGGCGCGCCGAGGTAGGCGTAGTGCGGGCTCGGCTGATACCGTCCGTTAGGCGTGGGCACACCGACGTTGTAGAGCGTCTTGGTGCCGCCGATACCGCCCTCGCGAACAAGCGTGCGGACCTCTCCGTTCTCGCGTCCCCACGTGAACTTCCAGTAGTAGACGATCGACGGGTCGAGCATCAGCACGGAGCGGAAGCGCGTATCGGTATCGGGCTCGTACTTGCAGCACGGATCGTCGCCGTAGAGCACGCGGAACGTGGTGGAGTTGGGTGGAAATCCAGCGACCCCGCGGTACTGAATGTCGACGCGATACCGGTTGGTGATGTAGTCGTCCTGCCCTTCCTGCATCCCGAACACCTTGGCCTTGTCGCCGGGACCGTTGGCGCGCAGCCCCTCGACCTCCATCGAGAACTCGCCGTTCGGAATCGTCTGCGGCAGCAGGTAGCGAACGTAACTCAAATTCGAAGTCAGGCGGATGCCTTTGCCGGGGACGAACTCGGTCGCGCCGATCCGATCGCCGACGGTCTCGCCGTGAATGAGCGGGTCGTACAATTCGCCGGGGTGGATGAAGCCGACCAGCTTCGACTTGAACGTGGCGGTCGGCGACCAGGGACCGCTCGTCGATCCCTGCACGGCACGCGCGCGCCAGTAGAACACGGTCGTCGGCTGCAGATCCTGATCGACGGTGTAGGACGTCTTTCCGCCGGATCCCTCTGGAACGTTCGTCTTTCCGACCGTCACCGCAAGACCGGGGATGCCGGCGGTCGACGCGGTGAAGTTCGTGTTGTCGGAGATCTGGAACTCGTACATCCGCGTGCCCTGCGAATCGGCGGTTGCGTTCTTCACCGTCAGCGTCGGGCGGAGCGTGTCGAGCTGTTCGTGGTCAGCGGGAGCGTCGAGACCCGGGGCGGTGACATTCACCACCGTTGGCGTCGTTGGCGTGGCCGGCGTGTCCGAACCGCACGCGCCGACGACGATCGCGACCGCGACGAGCGCGAGCCATGAGATGTGGAACCGGATCTTCAACGTTCTCTCCTCGATCTGGGAAGCAATGATGATGACGAAACCTTGGCCGCCGGCCCCCGGGATTTCCGCGACTGCCGCGCCGGCGCCTGTCGTGACGAGCGCCGCGACTCAATCACGATGATGTTGCGCTGGCGGAGCTCCACGGTTTCCGAGCGCCGCGCCGCGCGCAGCAGATCCGCAATCGCTTTGAACACCGCCTGATCGCTCGGCGACAGCCGACGGTCGTCGATGACGTCCTCGATCATCAGTTCGAGATCGGCAATCGTCAGCGGCGCATCGAATGAGATCAGCGCCCGGCCATCGGGGAGGGGGATGAGGTGGACCCCCGTATGCTGTTCCAGCGTTCGGGTCGGATTCACGACGATGACGGCGCGTGTGCCGAACGTCGCGAGCTCCGCCGGCGGATGCGGTCGCTTCGCCATCTCGGGCTGCGCCAGGCGGACAACCGCGCGGCTGAGATCAGCGTCGACCGCGCCGAGCGCGTCGATGACCTGTTCGGGCAGGGTGAGCGTCACCGCGCGCGAGGGCGCCTCGAATTTCCGCGGACGACCGCGCCGCGGGCTGATATCCAGGACGGTGTCTTTCACGTGTTTTTATGGATTATAAGGCCGCAAGCGACAATTTCACATAGAAAATGGCACGGCCGGCCGGGGAGCGTTCTTAGTCCTTGTCGGCGCGAGCAGGCCAAGACTTCAGATCCTCTCCGCGCTGGCGCCAAACCGGCCCCCTCCAAAATCCAACTTGAGCGAGGGACAGAACCGGAACTAGGCTCCTTGGTTGTCCGAGCAGACGTGGACAAGAGGAGGAAGAAATGAAGATTCGCCTGATCCCCTTTACCGTGCTCACGACAGTCATCGTCGGATTCGCCGTCGCCGACCGCGCCGCCGTGAGCGTTCGAGCTCACGAGGCCGGTCTGTCCGCTGCGCCTCTGGTGGCCGCCGCCGATTTTCAGGCGAAAGGGCGGTTCAAGAAAGAGGGGGACGACTGTGTCTGGAACGGCGAGGACTCAGGTCCGAACCAGTGCACGCCGTTGACCCGCGGCCGCTTCAAGAAAGGCGGAGACGACTCGTGCACGTGGGTTGCGAACGACGACGGCCCCGATCAGTGCAAACCGCGAACGGGCCGTTGGAAAAGCGGCGACAACCGATGCTACTGGGATGCGAAAGACTCTGGTCCGAACCAGTGCAATCCGAGACAGGCAAGAAAGTAAAAAGTTAAAAGTGAAAAGTGAAAAGTGAAAAGTGAAAAGTACGAGAGAAGATTGCACTTTTGCCTTTCGACTTTTTACTCTCAACTTTTCCTGTATGTTCGTAATCGAACTGCTCTACACCGCCAGCCTCGACAAGATTGACGCGCACATGACTGCGCACGTGCAGTTCCTCAAGAAGCACTACGCGTCGGGGCAATTTGTGATCTCGGGGCGCAAGATCCCGCGCGACGGCGGAATCATTCTCGCGACGGGCGCGAGCAGACAGGAAATCGAAAAAATCATCCGCGAGGATCCGTTCTGCAAGAACGGCCTCGCGGAATTCCGAATCATCGAATTTCGTGCAACTCAACGCGCCGAGGACGTCCCGAAGCGGATCACCTGACGAATCGGTTTATTTGAGCACGCCGGCGAGCAGTTTGCCCACGTCGGCTCCGCCGGATTTCGAAACGAAGCTGGTGAGTACCGGCACCGCCTTCGCAACCAGGTCCGGCGAGAGTCCGAGCTTCGAGAACGCGCTGGCCGCGGACGCCAGGCCGCTCGCAGACCCTGCCATCTTCGAAAGCGCACTCGATCCGCCGCTCGTACCGACCGCAAGGGCCGGCGCCGCTTTGAGCAGCGAACTCATTCCCGGGACCGCCTTGGACACCTGAGAGAACTCCTCGGGTTTCAGGCGAGTCTTCGCGACACCGAACAGCGTGCCCGCAGCGCCTGCGGCCTGCTCGGGGGTTGAACCGAGTTCCTTCGAGAGGGCCCCGACGAGCTCAGGGCTCGCCTTCGCCGCAGCCGCGGCGTCCGCCGCCGACGACGCCGGGTGCGTCGCGTCCGGTGCCTGTGGAGGCGCCTGTGCCTTCACGCCCGGAGCCGAGGCGACCACCAGGGAGAGGCACACGATTCCGAGACAACTCTTGCGTGTCATGCTGACCTCCGATGTGTGCGGTTTTCTCGAACGGGATCCCGAAGGCAGGATGCAGAGCAAAGTCGAGTCCCGCGCGGCGCCGACAGGCGCCATGGTGACGCCTCTTACGACGCAACGAGTTGCAGCGTCTCGGGTGGACGCGGCTGTCCGGATGAATGGGGATTCCACGATATGCCGTGGAGCGCTGGTGGGCGAACACCGCGTGCCCGCCGACATCGCCGGCGGACACGCCATCGGGAAACCGTCAGCTCTTTTTGTAACTGGCCTTTGTCGTCACCGGCCCACCGCCGCCTTGAAAGTCTGGCCGCGTCAGATCAATCTGCAGGGTCCCGTCCGTGCCAAGAGCCCACACGGCCTTCGACTCGAACGATTGCCCGTCGAAGTTTGACGTGATCGTCAACACCAGCTTGTTGCCGTCCCAGGTGGTTTTCGTGACCCGTTCGATCGTCGTCCCGTTGAAGTCGAGCGGGCTCTTGGTTTCGGTCCCGTCAAGACTGTAGAGGGTCTTGAATTCACCCATCTGGCTGGTGCTGGTGACGGTCATCGTCTTGACGTCCTGCGTGACCGTCAGCTGCGGCGGCGTGAACATGTCGGCTGCCTCGGTCGACAACTTCCACGTGCCTGAGAAGTTTGGCTTCTCCTGGCCTGCGACCAGCGCACCGGCAACGGTGACGCTTAAAACCACCAGGGAGAGTACGCGTTTCATGAGATTCCCCATTCTTTGAATGCTGGCGAGCAGATCTCGTCGGATGACATTGTGGCACTGGTCAGCCATAGAGACGAACGAGCTTCAGCTTCTCGAGGCGCTCGAAATCCTTGTCGCGCGACCACACCAGCGCGCCCACATCTGATGCGAGGATTCCAACGATCAGATCGACCACGCTGAAGGTCTGGCCGCTGCGGCTCGCCCGTTCGGTCCAGGCGTCAAGCGTGTACCACGTGTCGTCCGTTGGATAGAGGACCGTGAGGGCACCAAGGCGATCGGCCAGGCGCTTCCGCGTCGCCCCGGAGACACCCATCAGGAGCTCGCTGCGGACGGGGACGGGCAGAGCGACTTCATCCGTGTCCAGCAGCCCGCTGAGGATCTCCGCGTCCGCCGAGCCCGGTCCTCGCAGCGCCGAAATCCACACCGACGTATCGACAACGATCATCGGGCCGCCATCCCGCCTCTGCGGCGGCTCTTGTCGAGATCGAGCCGGATCTCGACGGTGCCGAACATCGCTTTCAGGTCGTTGATCCGCTTTCGGCGGATCATTTCTCGCAAAGAGTAAACGACCGTTTCAGTTTTTGACTTCAAGCCCGCCGCTTCACAGGCTTCCTCGATCAGCCCGTCCGGCAGGATCAGCGTGGTACGCATACCAATAACCGTAATCCATATGCATATTTGATGTCAATAAGAGCATATCAATCGTGGCTATCGATACATATGATGTTCAAGCTGAAGCGAACCTCAACGGTGTGTCTGACCCATGGCGAATAGAGTCGTCGACGAACGCACGTACATGACGCCATCCGAAAGCGCGGGCGTCGCCATCAGGAGCTCGCCTATCGTATTGGTCGAGATCAGCCGAAACTCGCGCCCTGCTGCGATGACGAGCATCTCGCCATCCTCGTTCGACAGATACAGGCGGCCGTCGGCGGCGATCGGCGACGCGCTGAAGCCACTGCCAATCGGGTCGAGTCGCTTCCGGTAGATCTCCCTTCCCGTCTCCACCTCGTACGCATCGAAGATGCCGTCGTTGTTCAGCGAGTACAAAATGCCGCCGTACGCGAGCGGCGTCGGCATGTAGGGGCCGCGAGCGGTCTTGCTCCACGCGACCCCGGTGTTGCTCGTCCGATCCTTCTCGAGCGAGAGATCGCCGCGGGCGTCAGGATGAACGGCAAAGATGGGGCGTTCGGGCCGACGCCCACTTGCGACGATGATGAGGCCGTCGGCGAGAATCGGAGTCGGCGCGGTGATCTTGGAGCTTCCGCCGAGCCGCCAGAGTTCCTGGCCGGTCCGGGCGTCATATCCGCGAATGTAGTTCGCGCCGTTGGTGACGACTTGCGGTCGATCTCCCGCCGCGATCATCGTCGGCGTACCCCAGGACGGCAACTCCTGGCGATCCGCCTTCCACACCACCTTGCCTGTCGTGACATCGAGCGCGAGCACGAATGAGTCGGTCTGGGTATCGCACTGCAGCAGCACGAGCCCGTTCCAGATAATCGGCGAGCTTGCCGGCCCCCACTCGTAGGACGGAATGTCGTAGGCGCCCATGTCCACGCGTCCCAGATCGACCTTCCAGAGAGGGACGCCGTTCACGTCAAACGCATACACCCCTTGCGAACCGAACCAGGCGACCACGACGCGGCCGTCGGTGGCGGGCGAGGCGCTGGCGTAGGTGGACTTGATATGGCGCTTGTTGCCAGGCTCGCCTTCGAACGCGACGCGCTCCCAGATGATCTTCCCGGTGCGCTTGTCGATGGCGTAGAGCACCCACGTGTGTCGCGATCGATCATCGGAGGCGTCGCCATCGCCATAGAGGCCGGGTTTGAAGGTGGCGTTCGGTCTGCTGCTGATCGCGCTCGTCACGAAGACGCGATCGCCCCAGACGATCGGGCTCGAGTGTGCGAGCCCGGGAATCGGTGTCCGCCAGAGAATGTGCTCGCCGGTGCGTCCATTCCAGCGGTCGGGAAGATGCTGGCCATCGGCGACGCCCGAGGCGTTCGGTCCCCTGAACGACGGCCAGCTGCCAGTCGCGGGTGCGGCGGCCGGCAGCGTTGGCAGCCCGTCCCTGCCGCTGCGAACGATTCGTCTCTCAGAAAAGACGGGCTTCTCTCCCTCGGGAAGCCAGGTGCTGTCGTGCAGAATCATGCGACGCGGCTCGCACGCGTCCTCGATGAGCGCCAGCATGAGATGGGTGCCGTCGAGCCGGAAACGATAACGGCCAGGATCGGGACAGTCAGGTGGGTCGGTTGTCGACACCGTGAGTTCGTCCATCACGGTTTTCCATCTGCCAGTGACCGTCGGCCAGCCATGCCCTTCGAGCGACAGCGCGCCATCGGCACCAAGCCTCAGTGTGAAGGCGCCGTAGTGCAGCGGTGTCGACGGTAAAACTGATGTCTGTCCGCCGGCGGCCAGGACGGCCGAACACGACAGCGCCGCGGCGGCGAGGCGCAGTGGGAACCGGTGGGTCAGCATGCGCATGGGCCGGATGCTACCACGCAGTCGATTTTTGTCGACGTGCTCGGCGGCGGCTCGAAACAGATTCGTTGTCCCGCTTTGACCGTGTCGTCGCACATGAAAACAAATCCACGAAATATCGTATAAACTCCGAGCCTGTCTCTGTGGCGGTCGCCTTTTCGAGAGAGAGGCAATTCCCTTTTCTCTTTTCCTAGTCCCTTGTCCCTTCTGGCGCGGCCAGTATCTTGCTCCAGGGGGTTGTTGCGAGCGGGCCAAGATCGTGCGCTGAGGTCCCTGTCGCGAGGCTGCCTGACCCGCGGCGCACGGACCTCCTTGGCCGCCCGGGAGTGTGCTTCCAGATGCGTTTGACGAGAGCTTCCTTATACCTGCTGCTGGCGTTCGTCGTCACCGGATGCTCATCCCCGCGTCAAGCCGCGGACCAGCAGAAGGATCAATCGAAACCGCCAGCCGCCGCCGATCAGGCCACGCCATCGCCGACCGGCCAGCCCGCTGCAGCGCAGTCCGCAGGTGACGACCTGGCGCCGCCGGCATACGAATCAGGGCTGCCGGAAGAGATGAGGTCGCTCATTCACAAGCCATTCACGGGCGACTTCGACGACATGGTGAAGCGGCGCATCATCCGGGTGGGTGTGCCGTTCAACCGCACCTACTACTTCATCGACAAGGGCGTGCAGCGGGGCCTCACCTACGAGTATCTGACGCTGTTCGAGGAACAGCTGAACAAGAAACTGAAGACCGGCAATCTCAAGGTTCACGTCGTGCTGCTGCCGATGCCGCGCGACCTGCTCTTTTCGTCGCTGAACTCCGGGCAGCTCGACATGGTCGTGGCGCAGCTGACGGTGACGCCGGAGCGACAGAAGCTCGTGGACTTCAGCAACCCGACGCGGCGAAACATCGACGAGATCGTCGTCACCGGCCCTGGCGCGCCGCCGGTCGCATCGCTCGACGATCTATCGGGCAAGGACGTCTTCGCGCGCAAGAGCTCCAGCTATTACGAGAGCCTGCAGGAGTTGAATCGAAAGCTGCAAGGTCAGGGCAAGCCGCCGGTCAACATCCAGGAGGCGTCCGAGAGCCTCGAAGACGACGACCTGCTCGAGATGGTCAACGGCGGCCTCATTCCAACCATCGTCATCGACAACTACCTGGCGGAATACTGGAAGCAGGTGTTTCCGGATCTGAACATCCACGACACCCTGACGCTGAGAACCGGCGGGAACCTGGCCGTCGCGATCCGAAAGAACAGTCCGAAGCTTTCCGCGGAACTCAACGCCTACATCGACAAGTTCGGGTTGAACTCGGCCATCGGCGCCGTGCTCAACAAGCGATACCTGCAAAGCACGAAGTACGTGAAGAACGCGGCGTCGGATGCCGAGCGGAAGAAGTTCCTGGCGATGGTGGAGCTGTTCCGGAAGTACGGCAATCAGTACAAATTCGACTACCTGATGATGGCTGCGCAGGGCTATCAGGAATCCCGCCTGGATCAGGAGGCCAAGAGCCAGGTCGGCGCGGTCGGGGTGATGCAATTGATGCCGGAAACGGGCAAGGAACAGAGGGTCGGCGACATCTCGAAGATCGAACCGAACATCCATGCCGGCGTGAAGTACATGCGATTCGTGCGAGACGAGTTCTTCGAAGATCAACCGATGGATGATCTCAACAAGAGCCTGTTCACGTTCGCGTCGTACAATGCGGGCCCTGGTCGAATCCGCCAGCTCCGTCGGGAGACGGAGCGGCGCGGTCTCAACCCCAACGTCTGGTTCGGGAACGTGGAACGAATCGCGTCGGAGCGAATTGGTCGCGAGACCGTGACCTACGTGAGCAACATCTACAAGTACTACGTCGCCTACAAACTGATTAGCGAGGAAGATCAGCGGCGGAAAGCGGCCAAGTCGATGATCAAGAAGAGCGGCGCCTAGTCCTGACGCCCGGCGAACGGCGCGAGCCGGGCGCGCTGTGCTAGGCTCCGTGGCGCGCGATGCGACGCCGACGGCCTTCTGCCAGCGAAGTGGTACTCAGCCTGCTGTGCCTGATGTACCTGATCACCTACGTCGATCGGGTGAACATCGCGACCGCTGCCAACGAAATCAGACGCGAGCTCGCGCTCTCGAATACGCAGCTCGCGTTCGTGCTGTCAGCATTCGGCTACCCATACCTCCTGTTTCAGATCTTCGGTGGGTGGCTGGGCGACCGCGTTGGCCCGAGACGCACGCTGTTCCTGTGTGGGTTGATTTGGGCGTCCGCGACCATCCTGACCGGGTTTGCCGGTAGCCTCGCCACACTGTTCCTCGTCCGGATGATGGTGGGCGTCGGCGAAGGAGCGACGTTCCCCGTCGCCACGCGCGCGATGCAGGCCTGGACAGCCGCCGGCCGCCGCGGCTTCGCGCAGGGAATCACGCATGCGTTCGCGCGACTCGGCAACGCGCTGACCCCACCGATCGTCGCCTGGCTGATTACGGTGGTCACCTGGCGCGGGTCGTTCGTCGTGCTCGGTGGCGTCAGCCTCGTGTGGATCGTCACCTGGTTGTGGTATTTCAGGGACGTTCCCGCCGAGCACCCGTGGATCACTGCCGCCGAACTCGAGAAGTTGCCTCACGAGGGACAGCGGCCGCAGGAGAGCCTCCGCGCCGAAGTGCCGTGGCAACAGATTGCGCGCCGCATGTCGCCGGTCGCGATCGTCTACTTCTGCTACGGGTGGACGTTGTGGATGTACCTCAACTGGCTGCCATCCTACTTTCTCCACCAACACAATCTGCGGCTCGGCCAGTCAGCGCTGTTTTCGTCTGCGGTCTTTTCCGCGGGAGTTGGCGGCGACTATTTGGGCGGCGTGTTGAGCGACGGCATCCTGCGGCGGACCGGAGACATCAGGCAGGCACGATGCCGGCTGGTGATGTGGGCCTTTCTCGCATCCTTCGTCTGCGTGCTGCCGATCTTCATGACGCACGACCTCACGATCATCGTCTTGAGCCTGGCAGCCGCGTTCTTCTTCGCCGAGATTGTCATCGGACCTATGTGGGCGATCCCGATGGACATCGCGCCGCAGCACTCGGGCACGGCGAGCGGCTTCATGAACACCGGATCGGCGCTGGCAGCCGTGCTGTCGCCGCTGGCATTCGGACTCATTATCGATGCGACGGGGAACTGGAACCTGCCGTTCGTCGGCTCGATGGGACTGCTGCTGCTTGGCGCGGCACTCACGCGGACAATGCACCCGGAATTGCCGTTCGAATCGCGGGCAGTGCTGCAGAGTCGTTAACTACCGGTCCACTTCGGCGGCCGCTTCGCGAGAAACGCGTCGATCCCTTCCCGGAAGTCGCGGCTCGTGTAACACATCGTCACGATGTCGTGATCGTCACCCGTCCGGAGGCGCCGTGCGGCCATGAGGCGGCGAATCATCTCCTTGGTCGCGGTGATCGTCAGCGGCGCGTTTGCGGCGATGCGCATGGCGTAATCCCGGACGGCGGCATCGATGGTCTCTGCCGGTTCCAGCCGATTCACGATGCCGAGCGCCAGCGCTTCGGCACCCGGAATGAAGCGGCCGGTCAGCAGCATGTCCTTGACCACTCCCGGGCCGAGCAGATCCATCAGACGGCTATAGGTAGCACCCGAAAGACAGTTCCCGAGCGTTCGCGCGACCGGTATGCCGAACGATGAATCGGGCGTCGCGACCCGCAAGTCACAGGTCAGCGCGATTCCGCATCCGCCGCCGGCCGCGACACCCTGGACCTCGGCAATCGTCGCCTTGCTCACGCGCTCGAGCCGGTCGAGCACCTGATCGATCCGCGCTTCGTACTTGATCCCGTCCTCCGCGGTGCGAAAGTCGGTGAACTGGCTGATATCCGTGCCAGCGACGAAGGCCTTTCCGCCGGCGCCCTTGAGGATCAGGACGCGGATCGACGAGTCCCCTTCCACGCGATCGCAGGCATCGACGAGTGCCTGATACATGTCCCAGGTCATGGCGTTGCGCGCTTCGGGACGATTGAACGTCAGCGTCGCTATCGGTCCATCGGATTCGTAGATGGCGTGGGTGGTGGACAAGGAATCCTCCGTTACTTAACCGAGGGGCTTCGCGTCTTCTCTTGGATCGGCGGGGTCCCCTGCACCCCGCCTAGCGGCCTCCACTATGCTGGCGCTTCGTCGCCAGCTCCGTTCCGGCCGCGTCCTCATCGCCCGCTCCGTCTTGTCCGCCGTAGCACGACAGTGCGGAAGGCGGATCGCGAGGCTCGCTCGCGGCCGTTGGCGGCGGCGGCAGATTATGAGATAGGTTCTAGTACAAAAAAATCCTGGCTGATCCTTCATGACCGACTCAGATCACGGCGACTCGTCGTCACGGCCGGCGCGCGCGCTGGCGAATGTTCGTGTGCTCGACGTGACGCAATTCATGGCCGGGCCTTTCTGCTCGACCATGCTGGCGGACCTCGGCGCCGACGTAATCAAGATTGAGCCGCCCTCGGGCGACTCGACGCGCCAGATGGTCGGAGCGTCCGGCTCGGAAAGCCCGAGCTTCAACGCCGTCAATCGCGGCAAGCGGAGCGTCGTCGTCAACCTGAAGCTTCCCGACGGTCAACAGCTCTTCAAGCGGATGGCTCAATCGTCGGACATCCTAATCGAGAACTACCGACCAGGAGTGATGCATGCGTTTGGCCTTGGGTATGATGCGCTGGCGGCGATCAACCCCCGCCTGATCTACGCGTCGATCTCCGGGTACGGGCAAACCGGCCCGAATCGTGCCAAGGGAGGCTTCGATCTCATTGCCCAGGGCGTGTCCGGCATCATGTCCGTCACGGGTGAGCCGGGCCGGCCGCCAGCCAAGGCGGGCATTCCCCTGACCGACCTCGGCGCGGCGCTCTTCGCCGTCACCGGCGTCCTCGCCGCGCTGCATCATCGGACCGTCGCCGGCATCGGTCAGTACATCGACACGTCGCTCGTCGAGGCGGGAGTCGCTCTGTCGGTGTGGGAAGCGACGGAATACTTCTCGGGCCCTCGCGTGCCGGCACCGCTCGGGTCGGCGCATCGTATGAACGCGCCTTACCAGGCGATTCGATGCGCTGACGGATACGTGACGATTGGCGCGAACACCAATCGTCTGTTTCAGCGACTGTGCAGCGTGCTCGGCCACGAAGAGTGGAGCAGCGTGGCGGAGTTCGCGAACAACGGCAGCCGCGTCCGCAACCGGGCGAAGCTCGCCTCGCTCATCGAAAGCGTGATGATTCAACAGTCCTGCCACCACTGGTTATCCGCACTCGACGCCGCCGACATTCCGTGCGGGCCGATCAACGATTACGCCCAGGTCTTTTCGGATCCGCAGGTCGCAGCCAGGGAGATGGTGCTTGAAACCGAGCATCCGGTCCTCGGCCGCCTCAGGACGCTTGGTTCCCCAATCAAGATGAGCGCCACACCCGCCGACGCCAGCCGTCGCGCGCCGCTGCTCGGAGAACACACGGACGACGTGCTGAGGGAGTTTGGCTTGAGCGCCGACGAAATCGAGGCGCTGCGGCAGTCGGGCGCGATCAAGTAGCTTCCGCCTTGAGGCGGAAGGTCCTTTTTTAGGCGGAAGATCCGGCCTTCCAGCTAGCGCCGGAGGCCACATGAATGGAAGCGAGCTGCAACACCTCGGCAAGGTGGATCGGCTTGCGCCCTGTGGCTTGTTCGATCTGCTCGCGACAGCTGAACCCATCGGCAACGATGAGCGTTTCGGGCGCGGCCGCGCGAACGGCTGGCAGCAGGACCCTCTCGCCGATCGCCTGTGAGATCGCGTACTTGTCGGCCTCGAAGCCGAACGAGCCGGCCATCCCGCAGCATCCCGAATCGGGAGCGTCGAGCGTGATGCCCATTTTGCGAAGCACGGATTCCTGAGAACCCCTCTTGATCAACGCCTTCTGGTGACAGTGGCCGTGAAGCAGGACGCGCGTAGCCAAAGGCGGCGGCTCGTACATGACGGGGCCGGATTCCAGGAATTCAGACAGAACAAATACCTGCCGGCTCAAACGCACGGCACGATCGTCGTTCGGAAGCAGATTGCGGAGCTCGTCGCGGAACACCGATGCACAGCTCGGCTCGAGGACGACGAACGGTATGCCTTCGTCAATCAGATCGCGGAGCACGTCCAGGATCGACCGCAAGTACGCCTTCGCACGATCGAGGAAACCAAAGTCGTACAGCGGACGCCCACAGCACAGGCCACTTGGAGGAACCGCGACTGAGTATCCGGCAGATCGCAGCACTTGCAGCGCCGCCCGAATGGTTTTGGGATGAAACGCGTTGTTGAATGTATCGACCCAGAGGATCACGCGCGGCTGCGTGGCTGGGCCTTCCCACTGGCCTCGCTGATGTCCGCGTCGAATACACGGGACGCCATTCCTCGCGGCCCAGCGATGAAAGCTCGTGCGAGCAAGCTGTGGAAGTCGGCGCTCGGGCGCAACATGCAGGATCCGTTTGAGGGCGTGGGTGAGGCCTGGCGTCTGGCTCGATACGTTCGCGAGCCGCGGCGACATCGTCCCAAGGCGCAGCCACCGGTCGACCATGCCGAACGCGTACGCGTGAAGCGGTCGTCGCTGCCCATCGTAGTAGTGCGCCAGGAACTCGGCCCGGTAGGTCGCCATGTCGACGTTCGCCGGACACTCTGATTTGCACGCCTTGCACGAGAGACAAAGGTCCAGTGATTCCTTGACCTGCTCGTCCTGCCAGCCGTCCTTGACCACCTCACTCTGCAGCAGCTCGAATAGCATGTGCGCCCGGCCGCGGGTGCTGTGCTGCTCCTCGAGCGTGACCATGTAACTCGGGCACATTGTGCCAGCATCGTGCTTGCGGCATTCGCCCAGGCCGATGCACCTCAGCGAGGCTCGCTCGATCGATCCCCCATCGTCCGGGAACGCGAAGTGAGTGCGGGGATGGCGCGGTGCGTAATCGGCTCCCAACCGCAGGTTTTCTGTCGGCAGGTAGGCATCGATCAGCTTGCGCGGGTTCAACTTGTTGTCGGGATCCCAGATGGTCTTGAACTCGCGAAATGCCGACATCAATTCGTCGCCGAACATTTTCGGCAGCAGCGCGCCACGAGACTGGCCGTCACCGTGCTCCCCCGAGAGCGAGCCGCCGTAGCTGATGACGAGATCCGCGGCGCGGCCGACGAACTCGCCGTACTTGCGAATCCCGTGCTCCGTCTCGAGGTCGAAGTTGACGCGCATGTGAATGCAGCCGTGGCCGAAGTGGCCATAGAACGCGGTCCGATAGTGGTACTCGTCCAGCAACGACCGGAGATCACGCAGGTAGGCGCCGAGTTTCTCAGGCGCCACGGCGGCATCGTCCCAGCCTTCCCATTCGAGCGGCGCGCCTGGAGCCGTCGCCGCCGCTCGCGGGCCAGCTTCACGGATGCGCCACATCGCCCGCGCCTCGGTTGTCGAGTACGATCGAACGCTCGGTCCATTTGGAATCTGCTTCACCCAGTCGGCGAACCTCGCCGCGGCGTGGTTCGCCTCGTCAGCCGTGTCGAATCCAAATTCGACGAGCAGGTAACCTCGCCCTTCCGGCACGAGATCGAGATGGGGCGCTCCTTTCCTGCGAAGGGCATCAACCATCGACCCTTCGAAGCCCTCCAGACCGATGGGACGGAAGTGGAGAATCTCCGGGGCGTGATCGGCGGCGGCAAAGGCGTCTGGATATCCGAGGCCGATCAACGAGCGATGTTGCGGGCTGCCGATCAGCTTCAGCTTCGCTTCGAGCACGATCGCGCATGTCCCTTCACTGCCGACGAGAGCGCGCGCAATGTGAAAGCCGTTCTCAGGCAGCAGCTCATCGAGGTTGTAGCCAGACACACGACGTGGAATCGGTGGAAAGCGGTGTCGGATCTCATCGCCGTAGCGGTCTCGCAGCGCGATCAACCGCGAACGGATCTCGTCGCACCGTCCCGCGTCGCCGCCTGTTGCCTCGATCGTATTGGCGCCGACGACCAGCCTCGTGCCGTCGTAGAGCAGAATGTTCAACTGCTCGACGTTGTCGACGGTTTTTCCCGCGAGCAACGAATGGGTGCCGCACGAATTGTTTCCAATCATGCCGCCGAGCGTGCAGCGGCTGTGAGTGGAAGGGTCAGGGCCGAATGTGAGCTGATGGATCTCCGCTCTGTTCCGCAGCGAATCCAGCACCACCCCTGGCTCGACACGGGCAACCCGCCGAACCGGATCGATCTCCAGAATCCGGTTCATGTACTTCGTGAAGTCGAGGACGACTGCGACATTGCAGCACTGACCCGCCAGGCTCGTTCCGGCGCCCCTCGGCAGGACCGGGGCACCATGGCGCCGACAGATGGCAACCGTCGCGATCACATCGTCGGCGTCCCTTGGAACGACGAGCCCGATGGGAATCTGCCGGTAATTGGAGCCATCGGTGGCGTAGAGGGCGCGGCTACCGAGATCAAAGCGGACTTCGCCGCGAAGCTCGCGCTTCAGCGCGCGCTCGAGATCGAGGGCGCCTGGAAACGCGTCGACCGGCTTGGCGTGCGAACTTGCAGGCAGTGGAACGATCACTGTCCGATCGGCTGCGCGACGGGAACGTCCTGGATGAGACTGCGAAGAGCGGTCGTGACGCCCCCCTCACGATGCGGAACACCAGCGATGCGCAATCCCATTTCGATGCCGCTCAGCGTGGCGGCCAGCATCAGGTCGTTGAAGCTGCCCAGGTGTCCGATTCGAACGACCTTTCCGGTGAGCCTCGAAAGACCGACGCCTAGAGACATATCGAAGTGTTCGAGAACGAGCGCGCGGAAACGATCGGCATCGTGTCCATCCGGCATGAAGAACGCCGTCATCGAACTCGAATACTCGCGCGGATTCTCGCAGACGATGGCCAATCCCCAGGCGTCGACCGCGGCTCGTGTGGCGCGCGCATGGCGATCGTGTCGGGCGAACACGTTCTGAAGCCCTTCGTCGTGCAGCATCCGCAGCGCTTCACGAAGCGCGAACAGAAGATTCGTCGCGGGGGTGTACGGGAAGAACCCGTTGCGGTTCTGGTCCAGCACCGGTCGCCAGTCCCAGTAGCTCCTTGGCAGCGTCGCCGCCTTGCTGGCAGCAAGGGCTTTCTCCGAGACTGCGTTGATGCCGAGACCAGGCGGCAGCATCAGCCCCTTCTGCGATCCGACAACGGTGACGTCAACCTGCCACTCGTCCTGACGGAAGTCGATCGACCCCAGCGACGAAACCGCATCGACGACGAGCAGCGCCGGATGTCCGAGACGGTTCATCGCCGCGCGAAGCGCGCCGATTCGGCTGGTCACGCCGGTCGAGGTCTCGTTGTGCACGACCACGACGGCTTTGAACGTGTGTGCCGCGTCGGCGGCAAGATGGGTCTCGAGATCCGCCTCAGACGCGCCTCGGCGCCAGTTGCCAGGCACGTACACGACGTCGAGGCCAAGTCGTTCCGCGATCCCACGCCATAGCTGCGAAAAGTGCCCGGTCTCAAAGATCAGGACGCGATCTCGCGGCGACAGCGTGTTGACCAGCGCCGCCTCGGCCGCCCCTGTTCCGGACGACGGGAAGATGATCACCGGCCCGCTCGTCTTGAAGACGGGCCCCAGACCATCGAGAATCTCTCTGGTCAGCGCGGCAAATTCCGGTCCCCGATGATCGATCACCGGCTGATCCATCGCCCGCAGAATGCGATCAGGAACGTTGGTCGGCCCCGGAACCTGGAGAAAATGCCGACCTGTGTGGCGCATGCCCGACAGTTTAAAAGGGACAAGGGAAAAGGCAAAAGGGAAAAGGGCGAGCGGGGGTGAGGCCCCGCGAGCAAGGAGTGAAGCGGACAAGGCTTATGATGAGGCCGTGCGCATGAAGCGTCTCTCGATTCTCGTCTCGTCCCTGGCTCTGTTGTGCGGCCTCGCTGGCAGCATCGGGTCCACCGCGCAACGTTCGGATGCACCCGCCGCGACGGCGCCTTTGAAATGGGCGTACGGCGGCGGTGTCGAGCAGCGCCGCTACTCCTCGCTGAAGCAAATCAATCGCGCCAATGTAAAGCAGCTGGCGATCGCCTGGACTTATGACACTGGCGAGGCCGGCGCCATGCAAACGCAGCCGATGGTCGTCGGCAACGTCCTCTACGGATACACGCCGACGCACAAGACCTTCGCGGTGAACGCCGCGACCGGCGAACAGCTATGGACGTTCGATTCCGGCATTCGTGGCAGCGGACCGAACCGCGGCCTGATGTACTGGGCATCCGGCAACGATCGGCGCGTTTTCTCGGCGGTTGACAATTTCATCTACGCGCTCGATGCTGCCACCGGCAAGCCGATCGACGCGTTCGGAACCAAGGGTCGAATCGATCTCCGCGAGAATCTCGGTCGCGATCCGCAATTCCAGAACGTTCGGATGACGAGCCCAGGTGTCATCTATCGAGACCTGATGATCGTCGGAGCTCGTCTTGGCGAGAGCCTCCCAACGTCTCCTGGTGATGTTCGTGCCTACGACGTTCGCACGGGCGTGCTGCGCTGGTCCTTCCACACGATTCCACATCCCGGAGAATTGGGCCACGATACCTGGCCAAAGGACGCGTGGGAGTACGGGGGCGCCGCCAACAGCTGGCCGGGAATGGCGCTCGACGAACGACGTGGGCTCGTGTTCGTCCCGACCGGGTCAGCCGCATCGGATTTCTACGGCGCCGATCGGCTGGGAGACAACCTCTTCGCCAATTCGCTCATCGCGCTCGAAGCCGCAACCGGCCAGCGCGTATGGCACTTCCAGTTCGTGCGCCACGATATCTGGGACAGAGATCTGCCGTCGCCGCCAACGCTGGTCAGCCTGCGCCGGAACGGCCGCTCGATCGACGCGGTTGCACAGGCGACGAAGCAGGGATTCCTGTTCGTCTTCGATCGATCGACCGGGGAGCCGCTCTTCCCCATCGAATACGGGAAGTATCCACAGAGCACCGTACCTGGCGAGGTCGCCAACGAGAAACAGCCGCTGCCGACGAAGCCCGCGCCGTTCTCGCGCCAGCTGTTGACCACCGATCTGCTGACGAATCGTACCCCCGCCGTCCATCAGTGGGCACTCGAGCAATTCAAGACTTTTCGCAGCAACGGACAATTCCTGCCGTTGGCCGTCGACCAGCAGACGGTCGTCTTTCCTGGATTCGACGGCGGCGCCGAGTGGGGCGGACAGGCATTCGATCCGGAGACAGGCCTGTACTACGTCAACGCGAACGACCTGGTATGGACCGGTGGCCTGACGCCAAACACTGGAGGCCAGAGCGGACGCGTCCTGTATCTCCAGAACTGCGCGGGCTGTCACCGCGACGATCGGCTGGGAACCCCACCACAGATTGCGTCGCTCGTCGGAATCGCTGACCGCCTGACGTTCGCGGATGTGTTGGGGGTGATCAGACAGGGACGCGGACGAATGCCCGGGTTCCCTCAACTCGACGGCACCACCGTCAACGCGATCGCGCAGTTCGTGTTGACGGGCCAGGATGTTCCTGCGGGCCGTGGCAGCCAGGGCAATGGCAACGGACGCGGCCGCGCAGTCGATCCTCGGATCAACAACGACTTCCTGTTCACCGGTTATCGAAAGTTCCTCGATCCCGACAACTATCCAGCCGTGGCGCCGCCGTGGGGAACCCTGAATGCCATCAACCTGAACACCGGCGAGTACGCGTGGAAGATTCCATTGGGCGAGTATCCCGATCTCGTCAAGCAGGGAATTACGAACACCGGCAGCGAGAACTATGGCGGACCAGTCGTCACTGCTGGCGGCCTGGTATTTATTGCCGCCACGAACCACGATCGAAAGATGCGCGCATTCGATAAGGCAACCGGCGCCTTGCTATGGGAAGCGACGATGCCGTCGTCGGGAAACGCGACGCCCGCGGTCTACGAGGTGAACGGCCGCGAGTTCGTCGTCGTCGCCGCAGGCGGCGGCAAGTCGCCGACTGGCGGCCCTGGAGGAGTCTACGTTGCGTTTGCGTTGCCTCCGAATCACTAATCACTGATCACTGATCGCGAATCTAATCCTTGAATCACTAATCCTTGAATCACTGATCTTTGAATCGCTCATCGCTGAACCTTGGAATCTTTCAATCCATGATTCGATTCAAGGATTGAGTGATTCGAGGATCAGGGATTGAAGGATCAGCGATTCAAGGATAGGGGATTCACGATTAGTGATCAGTGATGAGTGATTCTTTCACTCTGCGCGCAACGCGCTCATGGGTGAAATTGATGCGGCGCGCGCCGCCGGAATGATGGCGGCGCAGCAGGCGCATAGAGCAAGGGCGACGGCGGCAACGCCGAGCGCGAGCGGATCCCAGAAGGGAACGCCATACAGCTGCGCGGCGAGGAGCTTGCCTGCGCCAACGGCGAGCGGAAGACCCAGCCCGAGGCCGAGCGCCACCCGACGCAATGCACCCTGCAGAACCATTTGGATGACGCTCTTGCGATCGGCACCAAGCGCCATGCGCAGGCCGATCTCGTTCGTGCGCTGCGCGACCTTATAAGCCGTGACGCCGTAAAGCCCGATCGCCGCAAGCACCAGCGCGACGATGCCGAATAGTCCCGCCAGACTCGCGACGGCGCGTGGCTGATCGAACGACCGATCGAGCTGTTCCTGCAGCGTCCGGACGGTCGTCACCGTCAGGTTTGGATCGGCCTCGGCGAGCGCTCGCTTCACCTGCGGCTCCAGCAAGCCGGTCGGCGTGTTCGTAACGAGCAACAACCCGCGAGCGAAATGCGAATTCAATTCCAAACGCTGCATCAGCGGGTTCGCGTAGGTCACCGTCTGTGTCAGCGGCACGTAGAACATCGGCCGAGCGGGCTGGTCGAGCGCGAAGCCGGCGAACTTCGCATCACGCACGATGCCGACGATGCGATACGTCGAGACGTTCTCGGGCAGGTCGAGACCAAAGTGCTGGTCGAGCGGATCTTCGTTGCTCTTGAAGAAGCGCTTGACGAACGCCTCGTTCACAACGGCGACGCGTTCGCTGGTCTCGTTGTCGGTTCCGGCAAAGTAGCGGCCACGGGCCAGCTTCACCCCCAGGATCTGAAGGTAATTCGTGCTGACCCTGTCCCACGACGCGCCGGCCTGCTCGCCGGGCTTTGGCGCGGGATGGCCGGCGACGAGCACGAGCTCGCCCCAGTTGTCGGTCAGCGGATTGTAGAGAGCAAGGCCCGATCCCTGGACGCCGGGTAGGCGATTGAGCCGCTCTTCGATGTCGCGATACATCGCCGAGAGTTTCTCCAGCGTGTAAGTGGAGGGCGGCCGATTCAATTGCACCAGCACGCGACCGGGGATCTCGAACCCAAAGTCCTGCCCTTCGAGGTTGCCCAGGCTTCGCGCGAGCATCGTCGAACCGGCGACGAGCACGACTGACAACGTCGCCTGCACGACCAGGAGTGCGTTTCGTGCGAACGAGGAATGATCGCTGGTGCTCCGCCCCGCACCGCGGAGCGCGTCGATCGGATCGGTGCGCGTCGCGAACCATGCTGGAGCGGCACCGAACACGATGCCCGTGAGGAGAGCGAGGCCGAAGGCAAATGCGAGAACCATCGGTGCGGGTCGCGTGTCCACGGGCAGGAACGTGGTTCCGGCAAACGCAAGCGCCAGAAGCAGACGTGCCGCGCCAACAGCCACGATGAGCCCCGCAATCCCGCCGCCGACCGCAAGCAGGACGCTTTCAACGAGTGCCTGCGTCACGATCTGCCGGCGCGACGCACCCATCGCCAACCGGATGGCGGTCTGGCCACGTCGAGCCACGCCTCGTGCGAGCAGCAGGTTCGCCACGTTAGCGCACGCGATGAGCAACACGAGGCCACACACGGCCAGCAGGATCTGCAAGCTGCGCCCGTACTGTTCCTTCATGGTGCCAACGCCGGCACCGGCGGGAACGACGGCGATGACCTGCTTCGGCAGGCTTTGAATGATGTCGGGCATCCAGTTCGACGGATAGCCCGCGTCGTGCTGCATCCACTGATGGAGAACGCCGGTAAGCCGTGCGTCGATGCCATCGGTCGTCGCGCCTGCTCGAAGGCGCCCAATCACGCGCAACCAGGCGGAAACCGATTGCCGCAGGATTGAAGTGTCTCCGTTGATCAGCGGTTCCTGCTGAAGTGGAATGAAGAGATCAGGTGGGTCGCCACGCAACGTTTCGCCAAAGAAGCCCGGCGGCGTCACGCCGACGACGGTAAACGGATTACCTTCGATGTAGACGACGCCGCCGATGAGCGAGGGATCGCCTCCATACGTGCCCTGCCAGATGTGATGGCTCATCACAACGACTGGCGGAGCTGCCGGCTTGTCGTCGGCATCACTAAAGACGCGCCCACCAAACGCACCCACTCCGAGCGTCGAGAAATAGTTGCCGGTGACGTACTCAGCGCGGATCGGTCTTGCTGACGTGTCGATCTGCGGCCGCCGCACGCTCAAGCGGCCTCCCCCAGCCTGGAACGCGGTGATTTCCTCGAACTCCGGCAACTCGCTCTTCAGACGTTCGAACAGCGGATACGAGAACATGCCCCAGCGATCCTGCGGCCCGCCTTGCACGCAGCATGTGGAACTATCGCCGATACGGTAAAGGCGCGATGGATCCCCGACCGGGAGCGAGCGCAGCATCACCGCATGGATTAAGGTGAAGATGGCAGTCGTACCGCCAATGCCGAGCGCGAGCGTCAGGATCGCGGTGGCCGTGAAGATCCGCGCCGACCAGAACTGCCGAAGTGCATAGCGGGATTCGCCGAGAAAATTGCCCACGAGAGGCTTAGACGAGAACGATCGGCGAAACGTTGGCCCTTACAAGGGAAAAGAGACGAGGGAAAAGGCAAAAGGGAGAAAACAAAATCGGATCCCGGATCCCGGACCCGATGAGATCTCACTCGATCGTGAACGACACGTACATCAGCCGTCCTTCTCGCTGGATCTGCAGCGTCGTCGCGGCGCCTGGCTTCAGCGCGTGCATCGTGTCCTTGAGCCCCTGCAGGGTCGAGACCTGCTGGTTGTTCACGCTGCGAATGACGTCCCTCGGCTGCAGTGGGACCTCGGTCGACGCGCCCGCAGCGCGTGCGACGACGATTACGCCGTATGGATCTCTGAGCCCGGATGCCGCGGAGGCAATGCGTTTATCGATTTCCACCCCGAGAATCCCAAGCTCCGGGACAACGCTCTTCTCCGGGTCGGCCATCGCCGACACGGAATCGAGCTCGCTGCGGTCTTCGACCGGGACGACGCTGAGCCCTTGCTGCACGCCATTTCTGAGCACGACGAGCTGCACCTTTTCGGTCGTATCCCGCAGGCGGAACTGGTAGTTCACGCTTGGCAGATTGTCGGATGGCTGACCGTCAACCGATACCAGAATGTCGCCGACCTTCAGACCCGCGGCCTCGGCGGGCCCGCCAGGCCAGACGTCGGAAACGATAACGCCGTAGTTCTTCGCCAGTCCGAGCCCGGCGGCCATGTCTTGCGTGATCGTCTGCAGGCTCATGCCGATCTCCTGCCGCCGGATGATTCCGTACTGTTTCAACTGACGGAACACCGTCCGCGCCGTCGCGCTGGGAATCGCAAACCCCAGCCCTTCATTCCCTCCCGACTGGGAAACGATGAACGTGTTGACGCCGACGACCTCTCCGCGGATGTTCACCAGCGGCCCGCCTGAATTCCCGGGATTGATCGGCGCGTCGGTCTGCACGTAGATCTGCGGCGAATCAGGATCGACTTGTCTGGCGACGGCCGACACCAGACCGTGCGTCAGGCTGTTGCGCATGCCGATTGGGCTTCCAAACGCAAACACCGTTTCGCCCTGCCGCACCTGCGAGTAGCTCGCCAGAGGCAACGCGGGGAGTTTCATCCCATCGACCTTCAGCAGCGCCAGATCGAGCTCGGTCGTGACACCCACGATGCGCGCCGGCACGGCGTTCGACCTCGACGACAGCGCCGTCGCCAGCGTTCCGTCGGCGTTTTCCGCCGGCAGCACGATCTGGACACGCTGAGCGCCGCTGACCACGTGCGCGTTCGTCAAAATGTACCCGTCGGGATCGATCACGAATCCGGACCCGACCGCCCGTTGGCGTCCGACGACGACGTTCGTGTCGGAGCGTCCGCCCTCTTCACGGGCGCCGTAACTGGTGACGAGGATCTGCACGACGCTCGGCCAGACCTTTCGCGTCAGCGCGTCCACCGACTCGTTGATCCGTGCCAGCGGATCCGAGGCGGGAACCGGCTTCTGTCCGGCCTGGGCGTGCAAGGTTGCGGGAACGAGAATCAGCGACAGGAACAGGCCAACGAGGACAAGTCGGGCCCGAGAGAACGCAATCATCGTGGCTCCTCAGCGGTTGGATTCCAGACGGGTTTGGCCCCTTGGAAAGTGCCGTCCCCCGTGAAAAGGTGGCTGGCACTTTCCCGGGAAAGGTGCCAGCCACCTTTTCAGACCGTCTGGCAGAATCAGTGCCAACGACGACGCGTGACACGCGGCGCGGAGCCTCACTGAGTCAATGAGTTACGGAAGACGGCGAGCGCGAAATCCGGCCAGCGCCGAAGCGACCTACGGAATATCGTGGGACTACGAATTCCTAGTGCAGGACTCCTGATGGGTCCAGCCGTGACGCTCGCCACGCCGGAATCATCGTCGCAAGCCCGGCGAGGCTCCCGACGACGACGATCGCGCCGGCGAGCATCAGCGGATCGGAGGCGCGGATCAAATAGATCTGACTCGCGACGATTCGTCCGGACAAGTAGGCCACCACCAGGCCGATCGCTGTGCCGATCAGGGCGAGGGTAGCGCCCTGCTTCATCACCAGCCAGAACACGCTGCGCGGTGTGGCGCCGAGCGCCAGGCGCGTGGCCATCTCGCCGCGACGCTCCGAGACGGCATACGCGACCACGCCATAGATCCCGACCGCGGCGAGCAGCACCGCGACGACGCCAAAAATCAGCATCAACGTCATGCCGAGCTGCTGCCGCCGAATCGTGCCGGATACCAAATCCGTCACCCGTTCGAACTCGACGGCGATCTGCGGATCGAGTTTGCGAACTTCCTCGCGAACCGCGGATTCAAGGGTCGCGACGTCCGGCAACGACGTCGCCACCACCATCGTCTGCCGTCGCAACGGCACCTGAGTCAGCGAGGAATAGAAGGCAGGCTCAGCCTCTTCGCGCACGCTGCGCTGCCTGACGTCATCGACTACGCCGATGACGATCACTTCGTTGCGAGGATTCGGCGCCGGGTAACCGGCGGAGAAGCGCACGCCGATCGGATCGCGCCCGGAGAGGTATCGCTTCACGAACGTCCGGTTGACGATCGCGACAGGCATGGTCGACGTCCGATCATCCGGGCCGAAGTCTCGTCCCTGACGCAACGCCGTTCCCATCGACCCGAAGTATCCCTCGCCGACGAATCGCTGCCGCGCGCCCATTGGGTGCGCCGGGTCCAGCGCTTCGCCATGCAGCTGCACGATGAGCGAGCTCTCCGGGACATTCCTCAGGGGGAAATTCGCGGTCGCGCCGACCGCCGTGACACCTGGCAATGCTCTCAAGCGGTCGGCCAGCACACTCGAGGCTGTGCGCACAGAGTCGCCGTTCGGATACTTCGGGCCGAGATACGAGGCGTCGAACGTCAGCCGTTTCTCCGCGAGGAATCCGAGATCGGCGTTTCGGAGGTTCGCGAAGCCCCGCACCAGCCAGCCTGCCGCGGCCACCAGCACGATCGCTAGCGCGATTTCCGCGACCGTCATGGCGCTGAGCCATCTCGACGTCGCGCGTCCACCGCTCGCCGACCGTCCGCTCTCGTTCATCAGCGTCCTGACGTCGGCTGACGCCAGCCGCAGCGCGGGCGCAAACCCGACGAGGAGTGCGCTGACAACGAGCGTCCCGAGGACGAACAGCAGCACGCGCTGGTCAAATGCGACGCCATCCAGCCGCGGCAGCTTCGACGCACCCATCATCAGAAGGCCACGCACGCCGAGGTACGCGATGAGAATGCCGAGGATGGCTCCCGCGCCGCACAACAGCGCCGACTCCGTCAGCAGTTGACGCACGATGCGGGTGCGGGCCGCCCCGAGTGAGACGCGCACCGCCATCTCGCGCGCACGCGCGGCACCACGAGCGAGAAGCAGATTCGCCACGTTGACGCAGGCCAGGAGGAGGAGCAGGGCCGTCGCCGACATGACGATGATCAGGATCGGCCCGAGATCGCCGACCACCGATTCCACCAGCGGTTTCGTGACGTAGGCGCGATTGAAATCCGACGCGGGAAAGTCGCGCGCCAATCCTTTCATGACCGACGCCATCTCCGCGTTCGCGCGGTCAAGCGTCGCACCCGGTTTCAACCGCATGAAGCCATCGAAGAAGTGATTGATGTTGTCTTTGTCCAGCTGTTGACTGAACCAGAAATCTCCGCCGTGCGGCGTGTCGAAATCCCGGGGCGCAACCCCGGCGATCGTCGTCGCAATTTCGGCAAACCGAATTGGCTTTCCGACGATGGCCGGATCGGAGCGATAGAGGCTCTGCCAGGTGCGATACGAGATCACCACGACCGGGGGCGCGGGAGGAACAGCCGGCGGCGCCGGCGCGGCAGGAGCCTGCGGCGAAGGCTGGGGCGGAGGCGGCGGCGGTGGAATGAAATTCTGATGCGTGAATCCGCCAAGCGTCATCGGCAGACCGAACAGTTCGAAGAACCCTTCCGTCACGCCATAAACCGTGACGTGTTGCGGCGTTCCGTCCTCGTGCAGCAGCGTTAGGTCGGCCGTCTGCATCCCGGCGGCGTGCAGGATCGACAAGCCGGGATCATTCAGGCGCGAAATCTCACCGTTCGACAGCATCCCGGTCGTGACGCGGCCGTCGGTGAGCGTCGTGCGAATGTTGTAAAGATCGTTGGCGCGCGGATACGGCAGCGGTTTGAGCAGAACCGCGTTCAGGGTTGCGAAGATAGCGGTGGTCGCGCCGATCCCGACTGCGAGCGTCGCAATGGCGGCCAGCGGGACCGCAGGTGATCGGCGCAGACTGCGAAGCGCGAAGCGGACGTCCTGAAGGAATATGCCCACGGATGCGCCTCCTGCGAAGGCAGAAGCCGGCGTGACGGATGCCTGCGAGAGTCTACATCGTTATGAATTCCGGAGCGCGTGCAGCCGGAAATGACCCGTGAAGAAGAAGGCCCCCGCCCGGTTCGCCAGCAACATCCAGCCAAGCGCCCCGAGCCGATTGAACGAGCTCCATCGTTCGGAGCGTCGTTCGAATCTCGTCTGCCGCAAGAGAGTCCACCACACGGCAGGGTTCTGATGTTTGTTCCATTCAATCTGCGGCAGCAACGGGTGACGGAGGCCGAGACGTGGGAACAGGTTGTCACGGGCGCAATCTGTCAGCACGAGGTGCCCCGCTGGCACCAGGGCGTCAGCGACTCGGCGGAACAGCGAGCGATACACGTCGCGGGCGTCCTCGCCGCCGGCGGCGCCATCGCGATGCAGCAATGGAACCATCGCTTCGTCCAGGTGGTTGACGGAGTTGTGAAGAAGCACCACGTCGAACGACGCCGGTGTCGGCTCGAAGGTCTGGAGCATCGCGTGCTCTAACCGCACATTGTGGAACCCTGTGAGACGCTGCAGGCGGTGGAACTGCTCGTTCATGCCGATGCTCCCGCCCTGACCCTCCGGTTCGAGACACAGCACCTCTCTAGCTCCCGCCGCCGCCGCATAGAAACTGAACACACCTACTCCGCCGCCGATGTCGAGCACCCGCGCTCCCTGCAGCGGCACGTCCTGAAAGAGCCACCGCGTGTAACGCCGGAGCGCTGCTTCGGAGCTCCACAAGCGCTCGTCGCGGGTCAGCGTGACGAAGTACGACTCGAACCGTTCGTCCGTCATCAACGAGTCGCTCCGCCCCATGCCGCTCACTATATAGGAGGTCTCGCAGCGATACCTGCGCACCACCCTCGGTTTGAAACCCGTGCTTTATGAATTCCTGAGCGCAATTGCCGGATCGATTCGCGCCGCACGCCATGCAGGTCCGAGAATCGACAGCGCGGCAATGATCGCCAGCAAGAGCGTCACCGCGGCACACGTCAGGAGATCCAGCGGGCGAACGCCAAACAGCATCGTCTGGATCAGCCGGCCGCCGACGGCAGACAAGGCGAGACCAATCGCGACGCCGGCGCCAACGACCCGCGCCGCGTTAGCGATGATGAGGCGAAGGACGTCTCCGGTCGTTGCCCCGAGCGCTCGGCGCACCCCGATGTCTCGGACGTGCTGCTGCACCGAGTACGCGAGGATTCCGACCAGCCCGACCATCGCGAGGACCAGCGCGAGCGCGGCAAATGAGATCACCATCACGGCACGGAATCGGTGCCGGCCGGTTGCGGCCCAGGCGATGTCTTCGAGCGTCATCACGTTTCTCACGCTGACCAGTTGCTCAGTGTCGACGCGGGAAATCGCCGCGCGCACCGAGCCGGTCAACGCCTCCGCCCGACCCGCCTTCGGCCGGACGACGAGGAACATGTCGTCGGCGAGGTCCTGCGCCATGGGCACGTAGACCTGCACGAAATCCTTCACTTCGTCCGGTCGCCCTTTCACCTGCCGGGCAACGCCAACAATCTCTCGGATGACCGGTTTCGCTTGAGGCGAAGACGTCGGCCGGAGCGCCACCTGCTTCCCGATTGGCGAGCGACCCTGAAAGCTGCGCGCGAACGCTTCATTGATGATGCAGACCTCAAGCCCCCCGCGCGTATCGCGCGTGTCGAACGCTCGTCCCGCGAGAATCGGCAAGTCGAGCGTTGGGAAATAGGACGGGCTGACGACTTGGTACTCGGAGGTCGGCCGCTGGCTTTCCTGCACGGGTGGGTCGCCGACGATCTCGTAGGAAATTCCGCCCGCGTCAAAAAAATCCAGCGGCAGAGAGTCAGCCCAGCCAACGCCTGCGACGCCGGGAACGGCCGACACCTCGGCTTCGACCTGATCGTAGAACTGCTGGAGCGACTCGGGAGTCGGATACTTCGAGCCAAGAGGATCGACGAGCATCGAGAGCACGGACTCAGCACGATATCCGCGATCGAACGTTTCAACGGCGACCAGCGTGCGAAGCAGCAGTCCGGCGCCAAAGAGCAGGAGCACGGCGGTTGCGACTTCCGCGACGACCAGGAGCGCGCGGAGCTTTCCGCCGCTGCCCGCAATCGAGCGCCCTTCCGTCACCAGCACGTCGGCTGAAGAGAAGTCGGTCGCCTTCCACGCAGGCGTCAACCCGAAGATCACGCCCACCAGCACGGCCGCGCTGGCCGAGAAGGCAACGACGCGAGCGTCGAACGTAAGCGCCACCGTCGCCGGCAGCAGGCCGTGAGGAATGATCGACGGCGCCACGTTCAGAATCGCGGCGCCGACGCCAGCGCCCAGCGCACCACCTATGAGCGACAGCACGAGGCTTTCCGTCAGGAGCTGCCGGATGATCCGGCGGCGTCCCGCGCCAAGCGCCGAACGAACGGCCAGCTCGCGCCTGCGGACAGTGGCACGTGCGAGCAGCAGATTGGCGACGTTCGCACAGCAGATCAGCAGGACGAAGCCGACCACGCCAAGAAACAACAGGGACGTGCGGCGTAAGTCGCGGCCGACGAGCGAATCGTGCAGCGGTTGGAGCAGAATCCCGCGGCCCTTGTTGGTCTGCGGGAACTCGCGCGCGAGAACGCCGCCGACCGCATCAAGATCCGCCGCGGCCGCCTCGATCGACACGCCGGCCTTGAGGCGTCCGACCGCCTGCAGGACGTAGGCGCCGCGCGCCCGCGGAGGAAGATTGGTGATCGGACGCATCGCCCAGATGCTGGTCTCTCCAAGCAGCTCGAAGTTGCCCGGCAGAACGCCGACCACGGTCCAGAGCGACCCGTCGAGACGGAGCTCGCGACCGATGACCCCGGGATCTGAATTGAATCTCGTCCGCCAGAATGGCTCGCTCATCACGATCACATTCGCGCGCCTGACGTCGTCGTCACGCGTGAAGGTCCGACCGGCAATCGGTCTCACGCCAAGCACGTCGAATATCCCGGCCGAGACCCATTGCCGCGAAACCGTCTCCGCATTGCCGTCCTTGCCGGCCATCACCATGCCGCCAACCGCAGGAGTGAAGCCGGCAATCATCTCGAATGAGCGGCCGCGCGATTGCCAGTCCATCATGTTCAGAGGCGAGACGTAACCGCGCGCAACCGTCGCGCTGTGCTCCCAGATCGCCACCAGGCGGTCGGGGTCGCCATACGGCAGCGGTCGCAGGAGGGTGGCGTCCACGAGCGCGAAGATTGCGCTGTTGGCACCGATACCAAGCGCCAGCGTGAGCGTCGCCACCACCATGAATGCGGGCGAGCGCCTCAGTTGCCGAAGCGAAAACTTGATGTCGTCGCGCAGTTCGTCCAGCCACACGGTGACGCGCATTTCACGGTCTCGCTTTCTTCCAATGTCGGTCATGGTTCGTTTGAGGTGGGCGATGTCGCCGAGACGACTCAGAGCGAGCTCGCGGGCAGCTGCGGGATCCACACCGCGGGCGATCAGCTCACGGGTCCGCATCTCGACATGCAGGGCAAGCTCCTCGTCGACTTCCTGATCGATCGGCACACGCCAGAGCCACGAACGCAGAGAACGCTTCATCTGGAGAACAGAACTTTCGACACGCCCGCGGAGAATCGACGCCACGTCGCCGTCTCGGCGGCCAACTGCTGACGCCCGGCGTCGGTCAGCCGATAGAGCTTCGCCCGGCGTCCCAACTCCGAAGTGCCCCACTCCGCGTCGACCCAGCCGCGCCGCTCCAATCGATAGAGCGCGGGGTACAACGACCCCTCCTCCACCAGGACGGCTTCGTCCGTGGTCTCCTCGATGAAGCGCGCGATCGCGTAGCCGTGGTTCGGCCCCCGCGCGAGAGTCTTGAGAATCAGGGCGTCCAGGGCGCCGTGCAGCAAAGCGTTTGGAGTCTTTGAAAGCATCGAGATCGGTTCGCAAGTTACCCAGATATTCTGGGTAACACGTCGTTAGACGGAACAGCCGCTCGCGGGGTTTGCGGCAGCAAAAAATAGTCGATGCCTCAAATCGAAACAGGCGCGGAAATCGATTCTCCTCGATAATTCTGCGGTTTTTATTGGATCGCCTCGATATGAGACGTCAGAAAGCTCAGATCTGGTCCCATATCGCTCCAAAGTGGGACACTTGCGGGTGGGTGAGGGTTTCTCGCATCACCTCGATCGCCAAATTGCTTAACAAAACCGCGCGAACCCTCGACGGCATCGAGGTTGCCTGTTGAGCTGCCATCATGAGGAACCTTGCTATCGTCGTCGTCGTCGCCTCCTTGTTCGCATCAACGGCAGCCGTTTCGGTCAAGCAGCAACGTCGCTGGACCGAGAAGCTCGATGCCCCACTCGTGAAAGTCGCCGAGCACGGCGGCGCCGATCCGGTGCGAGCAGTGATTCAGGTTCGTTCTGGCGCGACCGATGAATTGATGTCGCACCTTGTGGCGCAGCACGGGCTCAACCCAACGCGCACCGCGGCGGCCGACGTCATCGACGTGCAAATGCCGGGCTCCATGCTTCGCTCGGTCGCGGCCGACGCCGACGTCGTCCGCCTGTCATCCGAGCACGCCGTCGGGATCACCGAGTAACCCGAGGGCCGGCTCTTCGTAGTCTCTCCCAGCTGATCGCCTGCACTACTGCTTGCCTGGCGGGGCCGAGAGCCCCGCCATTTTTTTGCTGCGCTCGCGTCTTCTGTCGAGTAGCCAGCCAGCGCCGCCATTCCGGTGTCAAACGCTGAATTGACTCATTCAGCATTCAGCATTCAACATTCAGCATTCCAACGGTGACCTCATGCTGGAAGCCCGTGGGCTGACGAAGCGGTATGGCGGATTCCTCGCGCTCGATCGTGTGGACTTTCACGTCCGGCGCGGAGAGATCCTCGGCTACCTCGGACCGAATGGCTCCGGAAAGAGCACGACGGTCAACATGGTGGTTGGCCTCATCGATCCCAGCGGCGGATCCTTGCGGCTGGACGGCACTCATATCCTGGACGATCCCGAGGGGTACAGGCGGCGAGTCGGATACGTCCCGGAAGAACCGCACCTGTATACGCACCTCACCGCCACCGAGTATCTGATGCTGGTCGGGCGCCTCCGCGATCTGTCGGAACAGACGCTGGCACAGCGGGTCGCGGAACTGCTTCGTCTCCTGCTCCTGTGGGACAGCCGCTACGCGACGATGTCGTCGTACTCGAAGGGTATGCGTCAGCGCGTGCTGCTGGCGGCAGCGCTATTGCACAATCCCGACGTTCTCGTACTCGATGAACCGTTCTCGGGGCTGGACGTGACAGCGGGCCTGCTGTTTCGCACGCTCCTGCGAATGTTCGTCGCCGGAAACCGCATGGTCCTCTTCAGCACGCACCGATTCGACATGGTCGAGCAGCTATGCTCGCGGGTCGTCATCCTGTCACACGGCCGCATCGTCGCTGAACATGACGTCGCGTCGCTGCGCGATGGGCAATCGCCATCGCTCGAAGAGCTGTTCGTCCGCGCGACCGGTCAGGAGGACTTCACACCAATCGCCCAACAGATCCTCGACGTGATTCAGACCGTATGACGGCGATCGCCAAATGGAGTGCCTGGCGTCGGATATCGCAGACCGTCGAGTGGCGGCTCACGACGCATTTCTTTGGCGCGATGTTCGACTTCGGCATCCTGACACCGGCCGGAGCCGATTCGTTGACGCACTTTCTCATGGGAGGGATTGGATGCCTCCTCGCGCTCGGACTCGGAGCGACGCGCGTGTACGCGGCGAAGTACGCAGCGCTCTCCGGCGCGCACTCGCCCGAACCGTACAGGCTGGCGGTTCTGGGGGATGACCTGTTCCTGATCGGCCTCCCCATGCTGATACTCGCGCTGCTGACCGTTCTCGTCAGCCACTCGGTCTTTCCCGATGAGCGCGACTTTCGCATCCTCAGTCCGTTGCCCGTGCGACGGATCGTGATCGTCCGCGCCAAGCTTGCGGCGCTGGGTCTCTACACGGGAATGTTCATCGCCGTGATTCACCTCGCCCTGGCGCCGTTGATGCTGCTCACGTGTATCGGTCGTTATCGCGAGCACGCCATCGTCTGGCGATTTGCAGCGAGCCTCATCTCGAGCGTCACCGCATCGCTCTTTTCAGTGCTGGCGATCACAGCGCTGTCGGGCGCGCTGATGCTCGTGCTGTCGAGGACTCGATTCCACTCGCTCGGTGCGTTGGCGAAGAGTGGCATGCTCACCGCGCTCGTGCTCTGCATTCCGTTCGTGTTTCACTTGCCGGGCCTTGGTCGAGCGATGTCCGCCCGAGCGGACTGGCTGATGCTTCTTCCTCCGAGCTGGTTCGTTGGACTTGAACACGTTCTGCTCGGATCGTTCGATTCCTGGTTTCTGCGTCTCGCCATGATCGCTGCGACCGCATTGCTCCTGGCGTCCTCGGTTGTCGCGGGCGTCTACATCGTTCTGTTCAGGCACTTCGAAGCACTGCTGCTGCGTCCGCCGTCCGTATCATCCGGCTGGCTCCGACGCCTGGCCGATTCCCAGACGGTGCAGGCTTTCGCCAGAACTCGCTGGACGGGAGCGGCGGCGCCTGCGTTTCGGGCAGTGCGGCGATTCACCGCCGCGACGTTCGCGCGCAGTCAACTGCATCAGGGAGTGATCATCGGCCTGTCTGCGTGTGGCCTTTCGCTTGCGCTCAGACGGCTTGTCGGCTCCGACCTCATGAGCCATATCGGCAGCAGCAACCCTCCGAGCCTCTCTTTCATGGGAAGCATCGCGTGGGCGCCGTTCGCGTTGATGTTCGTGTGCGGGATCGGCATTCGAGCTGCCATCGCTCTGCCGATGGCGCACCATGCGAACTGGATCTTTCGAATGACAGAATCCGAAGAAGGAAGACGGGAAGAAATGCGTGCGGTCAACCACCTGGCAATCGCTTACGTCGTCGGCCCCCCGGTTGCGCTTGCTGTCGTCGTCATGTGGCTCTTGCTTGGAAGCGCCGCCGCGATCATCGCCGCGTTCATCGTGTCAGCCGTCGGCGTAGTCTTCGTTCACCTCGTGCTGCTCGATTGGCGCCGGATTCCTTTCACGTGCTCGTACCTTCCAGGCAAGCGGCTCGTCGCACACACGCTGGTATTTGGCTTTGCCGCCTTCGCGCTGTTTACATCGGCAGGGTCCGTGCTGCTTGGCATCTCGGCGATCCGACCATCCATTCCCGTCGCAATCGCGTCGGCTCTCTTCGCCCTGGGGTGGTTCCTCCAGCGGAGACGATTCGCCATGTGGCTGGAGACTCCACTCATCTTCGACGACGATCTCCCCGACCAGCCTCTCCAGTTGGGACTCTGATCACTCGTCGCGGAGCGTCCTGACCGGATCGATCAGCGTCGCTCGATAGGCCGGGACGACGCTGGCGAATACGCCGACCGCCGCGAGCAGCCCTGCCACCGCCGCGAAGGTCGTCGGGTCGGTCGCCTGAACGCCATAGATCAAGGTCGTTAGTACGCGACTCAGTAAGATGGCCGCGCCCGTTCCGATGCCGATGCCGATCAGCGTTGGCCGCAGACCGTCGAGCACGACGCCGCGCAGCACGCTGAACCTGTCCGCCCCGAGCGCGATGCGAATGCCGATCTCTTTCACCCGCTGACGCGTGGCGTAGGCGACGACGCTGTACAGTCCGACCGTGGCGAGGACGAGCGCGAGCCCGGCGAACGCCGCGAGAAGAAGCATGTTGAATCGCTGCGGCGACAACGATTCAGCGACGAGGTCGTCCATCGTGCGGACGTCGATGAGCGGCGTCGACGGGGAGACCTGGTGAATGGCATTCCGAACCGCAGATGTGACACTCGCGGGATCCGATGCGGTTCTCACCGCGAGGGCGAGCCCCATTGCGCGAAACTTTCCCAGGGCTTCGGGGGCGTAGAACTGCGTCAACGGCCAATACAGCGTCGAGATGGGATCCTGATTGTCGAGTCCACGATCTTTCACGTCGCCAACGACTCCGACAACCTGACGCACCACTTTGGGAAAGAAGGTCAGCGTCAGGCGCTTGCCGATTGGATCCTCGTTGGGCCAGAACTGCCTCGCCATCGATTCGCTGACGAGCACCACAGGAGCAGACGTGGCCGTATCGGCGTCAGTGATTTCGCGTCCGCGCACGACCGGGATACCCATCGTCTTCATGAACAGCGGCGAGAGAACGCGGACGGACACTTCCGGCTGATGGGCCATTTCCACCACCGGTTGCCCTTCAACCGCTACCGGCTGCATCGACCCGCCCTCCAGCGGCAGATCGTCGGTGACCGCCGCGGATTGCACGCCGGGCAGCGCCCGCACCCGTTGGAGCACCTGATCGTAGAACTGGACCTGCTGTGCTTCACCGGTGAACTCGTTCGCGGCCACTCCAAGACGCATCGTCAAGAGGTGTTCGGCGACGAACCCCGGGTGGACGCTGCGAAGGTTCCATAGCGTGCGAATCATCAACGCCGCACCGACGAGCAATACGAGCGACAGGGCGACCTCGGCAACAACGAGCGCCGCGCGGGTGCGTTTCCCGGAGGAGGACGAATCGAGCCGCCCCAACCCCTGTTTCAGCGCTTCGTTGGGATCAGACTTCGACATGCGCCAGGCGGGCGCCACTCCGGCGACCGTTCCACTCACCAGCGCGGTTGCGAAAGCAAAGGCGAGGACCGTGCCGTCCATTTTGATGTCGCCAAGCCGCGGCAGACTTGCGCCAAAGTAATTCACGACCAGGTCGGTTCCCCACTGGGCGACGATCAATCCGAGTGCGCCCCCAGTCACAGCGATCAGCAGACTCTCCGAGAGCACTTGCCTGATGATCCGGGCGCGCTTGGCGCCAAACGCCGTGCGAATGGCAATTTCTTTCCGCCGATCAATCGTTCGCGCGAGCATCAGGTTCGCGACGTTCGCGCACGCGATCAACAGAACGAACACCACCGCGCCAAAGAGCAAGAGAAGCGGCTTCCTGACGTCACCGACGGTTTCCTCACGCAGCGGCACAACCGCTGCGCCCCATCCCGCGGAGTCCGCCGGATACTGCTCGGCGATCCGCGCCGCAATCGCGTCCAGCTGCGCCTGCGCCTGCGGAACGGTCACGCCTGGCTTGAGTCGAGCGACCGCGGCCATGCTGTGCTCGCCGCGAACCGCTTTCTCCTGAGCCGTCCACACCAGCGGCACCCATAACAACGCAGACTCCGGCTTCCCGAATGAGGCGGGCATGACGCCGATCACCGTGTGCGCGTTGCCATCCAACTGAATCGTCTTACCGACAATCTGCCGGTCGCCGCCGAACTGAGAATTCCACAGCCCGTACGAGAGCACCACGACATGCTGGCGTTCAGGCACGTCGTCACCTGGATCGATCCCGCGACCGATGAGCGGCCGCGTCCCCAACAACGAAAAGAACGTGGGCTCGACGCGGGCCGCTCGCAGCATCCGCGGCTCGCCGGTGCCGGTCAGTCGGAATTGCCAGAACCTGTAGACGGCCGACGACAAGAACACCGTGTTCTGGGCCTGCCAGTCGAGATAGTTCGCCGCCGACAACGCGAATCGGGTCACACCCGGAAATTGTTTTTGCGGCGGTGTGTGCCACAACTGCACGAGTTGATCGGGTTCGGCGTAGGGGAGAGGCCGCAGGAGCACGCCGTTCACGATGCCGAAGATCGCGGTGTTCGCGCCAATGCCGAGGGCGAGAACGATGATCGCGGACAGGGCGAAGCCGGGGGCCTTCAGCAGTACTCGCCATCCGTGTTTGAGATCGTTCCAGAAACCGGACATCTGCAACTCCAAATCTAGTACGTTCGGCAGGGAAATCCGTCCACGTGACTGCACGGCACGGGCCATGCGCAGCAGCTTTATCGGAGGCCAAAACCTGCGGTTTTTGACGGAACTGCGGGCAGAAAGGATGGCAGAGCTGTTCGATTCGATGAAGAGGCCGTTCGGATCCGAACGGCTCGGGACAGGAGCCTGCGACGGTTTCGCAGGCTCCTGTATTGACGTCAGTTCACACTGCAGCCCGCGCCGAACACCTTGCCCGGGCTTCCAGGGACGGGCTCCCCAATCATCCCGTCGCCGTGTGCTCTGTGAGCGGGCACTGCGTCGATGCTGATCTCAATCTGGTGGTAGCTCCCATTGCCGGTGGTGTGACAGATCTGCACCTTCTGTCCTTCGCCGGTTCCGGGCGGCTGCGGTGCTTGCCCGAAGTAGTGACTGGCATCCGAGTCGGTCACGGCACCACCTGTCGAATCCGCAGTCACCGTTCCAAGGTTGCTGTATTGTCCGGCGACCGCGACTCCGGCTCCAGAACACGTCATCGACTGTCCTGCCGCAAGCGTCTTCGCCGGGCACGTGACGGCCACACCCTTGTCGTCCACGACCGTCACGTTGGTGAGTTGGATCGTGCCGGTGTTGGTGACGACGTACTGCCACGTCACGGTACTGCCGACGACTATCGTCGGCCCTGGAGCGTTGTCCGCGTCCTCGCCGTTCGTCGACTTCTTGATGTCGATCGCTGGTCCTGTCGCGCGACAATTCTGGTCGAACACCATTTTCGGCGAACCTGGAACAGGCTCGCCGACTTTGCCATCACCGTGTGCTCGATGCGCCGGCTCGGCGCTCGCACTCACGTCAATCATGTGATAGGAGCCGTTTCCCGTACTGTGACAGATCGACACGTTGGTGTTCGATCGCACTTCATCCACGACGACGGCAGATGTGTTTGTCAACTGGACCTGGATTTCAATCAAGGATTCCTTGCCGACATTTCCGATCTCGACTGTGGCCTCCATGCCGGCGTCTCGGAACTGCAACTTGACGGTCCCTGAGGGCACGCCGGCCAGCTGAAAGTATCCGGAGGGCTCGACGGTTGTAGAGAGGTTCGTGCCTACGACGGCGACCGTCAAGGCTGAGGCCTGGGCCACAGGGGCCGTGGCGGCTGTCGCTGCCGGAGCGCTCGCTGCCGCGGCGGCATAGGACACGATTGCTGACGCACCTTTGACGCTGACCATGCCCGCAATCGTCGTTCCGTCGATCTTGGACGGGCTCGAGGGACCGCCGCCGCACGCGCCAGCGATCGCCAGGACCGGCAGACAGGATCCGATGATTAGGGTTCGAGTTGCAGTCAACACAACGCCTCCTATTGACGAACCGGATGTTCGATAGACCGGTCAAAGGCGCAACGTTCGTGCCCAACCGTCGCCGCACGGTAAGGTGCACGGCCGCAGTAGTTTGGCAGCCCGTGGAATTCGGACGCTCCGTCAAGACTTACGAGGACCGCACTAGTGGTTACAGGTTCGAGTCTACTATCTCGCGGCAGGTTACACGACCCATCGATGGTACCGATCGGTCACAAAAAAAGGAGCCGGCTTGCGCCGGCTCCACGGTGCGTCTGTAAATTGCTGATTGTCAGTCAACAATCAGCAATCAACAATCAGCACTTTCAGTCTCACCCTTTACGCGCACCCGCTCGTCGTGCCGCAGTTCGCGCACTTGTAGCACGACCCGCTGCGCACCATGATCGAGCCGCACGTCGAGCACGGCGGCGCGTCCTCCTGATTCTGAATCGCCGCAAACGAGGACGTCTTGGCCGACGAGATGACCGCCGTCGCTGAGGCTCCCGCCGCTGCAGCGACGTCGAGCGGCAATTGCTCTGGCGAGGTCACCAGTTCCTCGCGGTTGTTGACGCCGGCGCGGTACTGCGCTTCCGGCGACAGGAACTTCGCCGCCATCCATCGGAAGATGTAGTCGACGATCGACTTCGCGAAGCGGACGTCCGGGTTCTTCGTCATGCCCGAGGGCTCGAAGCGGACGTGGCTGAACTTGTCGACGAGATCCTGGAGCGGGACGCCGTACTGGAGCGCGTAGCTGATCGCCTGGGCGAACGCGTCGGCGAAGCCAGAAATCGTCGACCCTTCCTTCGCCATCACCAGGAAAAGTTCGCCGGGCGTTCCATCCTCGAACAGGCCCACCGTGATGTAGCCCTCATGCCCGGCGATATCGAACTTGTGGGTGATCGCGTGGCGCTCGTCCGGCAGGCGCCGGCGCGTCGGGCCGGCGACCGCCGCCGCGGCGACCTTCTCCTTGTCCTTCGACGTGTTCAGCGGCTGCGTGCGCTTGGAGCCGTCGCGGTAGATCGACACCGCCTTCGCCCCCATGCGCCACGAGTCGATGTACGCCTGCTGGATTTCCTCGACCGACGCTTCCTTCGGCACGTTGACGGTCTTGCTGATCGCGCCCGACAGGAACGGCTGCACCGCGCCCATCATCCGGATGTGGCCCATGTAATGAATCGACCGGACGCCGCGCGCCGGCTTGAACGCGCAGTCGAACACCGGCAGATCCTTGTCCTTGATGTGCGGCGCCCCTTCGATGGTTTCGTTCTCGTCGATGTACTCGACGATTTCCTTGACCTGCTGCGGGTTGTAGCCAAGCTTGGCCAGCGCCATCGGCACCGTCTGGTTGACGATCTTCATGAGCCCGCCGCCGACCAGCTTCTTGTACTTCACCAGCGCGATATCGGGTTCGACGCCGGTCGTGTCGCAGTCCATCATGAAGCCGATGGTACCCGTCGGCGCCAGGACGGTCGCCTGCGCATTGCGGAATCCGTGCTGCTCGCCGAGCTCGATGACCTCGTCCCACACGCTCTTGGCCGCATCGAACAGGCTCTTCGGCATGTGCGTCTTGTCGACGTCTTTCAGCGCCGCGCGGTGCTTCCGCATCACGCGCAGGAACGGCTCGCGGTTCTTCTCGTAGCCGGCAAACGGGCCACCGTGGTCGCGGGCGATCTTCGCCGATTGGGCGAACGCCGCGCCGTGCATCAGCGCGGTAATGGCGCCGGCATAATCGCGACCCGAGTCGCCGTCGTACGGAAGGCCTTTCGACATCAGCAGCGCGCCAAGGTTGGCGTAGCCGAGACCCAGCGGGCGATATTCATGGCTGTTCTTCGCGATCGCCGGGGTCGGATAGCTCGAGTTGTCGACGAGGATCTCCTGCGCCGTAATCATCGTCCGGCACGCCGCCTCGAACGCGACCGGATCGAGTTCACCGGCATTGTCACCATCGGGACCGAGGAACTTCATCAGGTTGATCGACGCCAGATTGCACGCCGAGTCGTCGAGAAACATGTATTCCGAGCACGGATTGCTCGCGTTGATGCGCGCCGTGTTCGAGCAGGTGTGCCAGTCGTTGACCGTCGTGTCGAACTGCATCCCTGGGTCGCCGCAGACGTGCGTCGCCTCGGCAATCTGCCGCATCAGGTCGCGCGCCTTGTAGGTCTGCATGGCCGACCCGTCGCGCACCGCCTTGGTCGTCCAGTCGCCATCGTCCAGGACCGCGCGCATGAACTCGTCGGTCACGCGGACGCTGTTGTTCGAATTCTGGAAGAAGACCGATGAGTACGCGGGCCCCGTGAATGAACCATCGTAGCCGGCGTCGATCAGCGCCCAGGCTTTCTTCTCTTCCTCGACCTTGCAGTTGATGAATTCGACGACATCGGGATGATCCGCGTTGAGGATGACCATCTTCGCCGCGCGACGAGTCTTGCCGCCCGACTTGATGACGCCTGCGAACGCGTCGAAGCCCTTCATGAACGACACCGGGCCCGACGCGGTGCCGCCGCCGGCCAGCAGTTCCTGCGACGAGCGGATCGCCGACAGGTTCGAACCGGTCCCGGAGCCGAACTTGAACAGCATGCCCTCGGTCTTGGCCAGGCCGAGGATCGACTCCATCGTGTCCTGCACCGAGTTGATGAAGCACGCGGAGCATTGCGGCGCCTTCTCGAAGCCGCAGTTGAACCACACCGGGCTGTTGAATGCCGCCTTCTGGTAGACGAGCAGGTGCTTCAGATCGTCGCTGAAGGCCTGGAGATCGTCTTCGCTGGCGAAATACTTCTGCGCGCGCGCCCACGTCGTGATCGTATCGACCACGCGGCCGACCAGCTGCTTGACGCTGCGCTCGCGCTCGGGCGTGCCAATCGTTCCGCGAAAATACTTCGAGACAACGATATTGGTGGCCTGCTGGGACCAGAACTTCGGGATCTCGACGTCTCGCTGTTCGAAGACGACGTTGCCCTTCTCGTTGCCGATGACGGCCGAGCGGAGGTCCCATTCGATCTCGTCAAAGGGATCGATCCCTTCGCGAGTGAAGAATCGTTCGTATTCGAGACCTGGCGCGTTGGACGCCAATGGCGCCGCCGGGCGACCCAGGGCGTCTGTGCTGGTGGACTCCACCTGCTGAGCAGCGCCTCTCTGCATGATCCCCTCCGAAAACGAGAGTCACCAGCCAGCCCCTGGCCAGGACCCGGAAGAACAACTGTAAATGGATGGGCGCGCGCGAACGGTACGAGCACGGGGCTTCGAACGCGCCGCGTGACGTACCCGCCGAGAGCTGGGAAGTTCTCGTTTGGTCCGTTGCGCCGGCGGAAACTATGGACCCTGTTTACAAGGATGTCAAGGGTCGATCTACAAGATATTGTGCCTTTTCTTTAGGTCACGCGCAAGATGTTGACATTGGCGGAGGCTTCCATTAATCGCCCTATTTTATGGATCAGTTTCCAGTTTCCAGTTGGTCTCACTGGAAACTGTGGAACTGGGAACTGGAAGCTGGGAACTTATCTCGCGCCCAGTTCCCTGGCGGTGTCCTCGACCTTTTGTGCCAGTTTCTTGGCGTTTTCGAAGTCCGACTTGCTCAAGGCCTCTTCAGCTTGTTTAAGGGTCAGGTTCGCGTTCTCACACACCGTTTTACGGGCTGGAGGAAGGCTCGAGCAATTCACGGCCGTGATTGCCTGCTTCGCTTTCTGGATCATGGCCTGGACCTGCTTGGCGGCCTCCGGATCCGTGCCGGCCGGACGCAACTGCGGCGCAGGCGTGACCGTCGCAGCGGGGGCCGACGGCGTGTCGGTGGTCGTGGTGGGCTCAGGTTTCGGATCCGGGCGGGCCGGTTCACGCGATGCAGGCGGCTTGGCCGTTCGCGCGCTTATCGGCTTCTCGGGCGGCAGATCGGGCACCGGCTCCGGTGTCGTATCCGGCATCGGCGTCGTGTCGATGACCTTCGCCGGCGGCGCGGGCACTTCCAGCGTCGGCCGCTCGGGAGCGGTCTTGGCGTTTGCCGTCGCACACGCGGTGCTTGCTGCGACGGCGAGGATCACGAGGCCGAGCACTCGCTTCGTCATCTCACCATCCGGAAAGAAAGGGGTACACCAATTATCAAGCCTGGGGGAAGATCAATCTGAAGCGCGTTCCGCGGCCGGGCGTTGACTGCACTTCGACTTCCCCGTCGTGCAACTGGACGATCCGATACACCATGGACAGGCCGATGCCGCTGCCTTTCTCCTTGGTCGTGAAATAGAGATCGAAGATCCGGCCGAGATGCTCCGGCGGGATGCCAATCCCCGTGTCCTCGATGTCGATCTCGACGCGCCGCCGCGGCGCGGTTCGGCAACTCAACTTCAGGGTGCCGCCATCGGGCATCGCCTGGCACGCATTCAACGCAAGATTGAGCAGGGCTTGCGAGAGCATACCGGGATCCGCGTTGATCTCCGGAAGACTCTCAGGACATTCAATCTTCACCATGATGTGCCGACGGCTGGCCTCGGGCGCAACCGACGTTTGAATATCCGAGATGAGCGACGACAGCCGCACGGGCTGCAGCTTGAGCTCGTCGGGCCGAGCGAACTTCAGGAACCCGTTGAGCACTTCGTCGAGCCGGCGAATCTCCTTCGAGATGATGTCCACATGTTTGGTGACGTCCGGCGGAGGCGGATAGCCGGGATCCGGGATGCGCGATCCAGGATCGCCCGATCCGGCGGCTGCGGCAACCGGCTGACGCGCGAGCTTCTGCTTCAGCAGCTCGAGGTGAATCGTCATCGCGTTGAGCGGGTTCTTGACCTCGTGCGCGACGCCAGCCATCAGTCGCCCCAGCGCGGCAAGCTTGCGCGAGTAGTTCAGGGTTGACTGGACCTGACTTAAATACCCGATGTTCCTGGCCACCAGCATCGCGCCCAGAAACCGCCCGCTCGCATCTTCGATCACGTGCGTCATGAGCAGACGCTCGGCGGTATCGGCCGGGTCGAGTCCGGAGATCGACACCGGCCCTTGAGCCTTCCGTCCGGCCAACGTCCGCTCGACGACCTGCCTCACCGGACTGTCGGCAGGAAGCGTATCGAGGGCTCGCGGCTGCAGGACATCCATGGACTTGTTCGAGAAGATCAATTCACCGCGCGGCGAGAACAAGGCCACCGCATCCTCGAGATTGTCCATGACCGACTCGAGATCGGTCGATGATCCCAGCTTGGCCTCGCCTGCTGGCTGCTCCGCTTTGGCGCCACGACCGAGCGCCGAGAGCTGCGCACTGATCGCGTCGAACGAGCTGCCGAGGTCTCGAAATTCGTCTTCCTTGAGATCGAGCGTGACGTCCAGTTCGCCCCGTCCGAGCCGTGAGAGTCCGCTCTGGATCACGTGAATCGGCCGAAGCATCCACTGTGAGAGCACCATCGCGACCAGGGACGCGACCGCCAGCGCGATCAGGATCGCGACGACGGTCGCGCGGAGCGTCTTCTTGATGTCGACGCGCACGAGGGTCGTGGTCAGGCCAACTCGGATCTCGCCAAAGCGCGCGTCCTTCTCGTCGACGATTGGCAGCGAGATTTCGTAGGTGCTGTCGGAATACACGGCGCGAAACTGTGCCAGCGCGCGCGCGGTCGCCAGCTTGGCAAAGTCTTCTTGCTGCGCCAGCGGCGTCCCCACGAGCGTGCTGTAGTTGTGGACCACCGCCACCCCGTTCGCGTCGACGATCGCGACGTAGTTGACGCTCGGCCAGTTCGCCGTGCCCGACTCGATGATCGAACGAATGCCGCTATCGGCGCGCAGAGCCTCATAAGGGTCGGTCTGGCCCTGGGCGACAACCTCTTTCGCTCGCTGCAAGATCAGCTGCGCGAGGAGCTGACCGCGTGAGGCGGTCTCGTCCAAGTAGAGACCCACCAGGGTGGCCACCTGGTAGGCGCTCATCGCCATCACCACGACGACCACCAGCGTCGTCACGCCGGCGACCTGCTTCGCCTTAATTCCCACGCATGCTGCTCCGCGATACCGGCTCCATCGTCGCCATCCTCAGCGTCTGTCTCCCGCCTCCTGGTTCCGCATGCCTTCTTCGTCTTTCATCCGATTCAGCTTGTTATGCAGCGTTTTCAAGCTGATACCGAGGATTTCCGCGGCGCGTGTCTTGTTGTTCCGGGTGTGATCGAGCGTCAGCAGAATCAGCCGGCGTTCCGCCTCGTCCACCGTGGTGCCCGGCGCGATCGTCAGCGTTGGCAGCGACGCTTCACCGCGCGAAATCAGGGTCGGCGGAAGGTGACGAGGTTCGATGAACTCACTTTCCGCCAGAATCGTCGCCCGCTCGATGACGTTTCGAAGCTCCCGGATGTTTCCGGGCCAGGGATAACGTTCCAGGATGTACATCGCCTCCTGGTCGACGGCGCGAATACCCTTGCCATTCGTGCGGTTGAATTCGGTCAAGAACGTCTGGACGAGGAGAGGAATGTCTTCCCGCCGCTCGCGGAGCGGGGGGAGATCGATGGCGAACACGTTCAAGCGATAGAACAGGTCTTCGCGAAGCTTTCCGGTGTTCACCGCGTCCTGCGGATTGACGTTGGTCGCGGCAATCACCCGGACGTCAACCGAAATCTCCTGACGGCCGCCCAGCCGGCGGAACACGCGTTCCTGAAGGACGCGCAGCAGCTTCACCTGAGTCGCCGGCATCATCTCGGCAATTTCGTCGAGGAAAAGCGTGCCGCGATGGGCCAGCTCGAACACGCCGGTGCGACGATCGCTGGCACCGGTGAACGCCCCCTTTTCATGCCCGAAGATCTCGCTTTCGAGCAGCGTTTCCGGGATGGCTGAACAGTTGATCGCGACAAAGGGGAAGGACGTCCGCGGACTGAGCTCGTGAATCGTCTGCGCGACGAGTTCCTTGCCGGTCCCCGACTCGCCGGAGATCAGGACCGATGCGCCTGTGGGCGCCGACTGTTCGATCACGCGGTAGACGGTACGGATGCCCGGGCTGTTGCCGATGATCCGCCCGAAACTTCCCTGTTCCCGAAGCTGGCGCCGGAGCGCGCGAACCTCGCGCAGCGTATCCTGCCGTTCGACCGCTTTCTGCAAGAGGATCTGCAGACGCTGAGGCTCCACCGGTTTGCTCAGGTAGTCGTAGGCGCCTTCTTTAATCGCCTCGACTGCGCTGTCCACCGTGCCCTGAGCGGTCAGCAGGATGAAGGTGATGTCGGAGAGCTGATCCTTGAGCGCGCGCAGCAACTCCGAGCCGCCCATGCGCGGCATCACCAGATCGGAAACGATGATCGCAGGGCGGAAGGTTGTCACCTTCCGCATCGCCTCTTCTCCGTCGGCCGCTTCGGCAGTCTGGAATCCCCAGGCTTGCACCAGTTCCGCCAGCCCGCTGCGGGTGGCGGGATCGTCTTCGACGATCAACACACGCTCACCAACGGTTGGTTCTACGTCTATGTCATTCATTTCGCCACTTGCCTATCCACGTCATTCTTACACTTTCTGAGTATCAATTACACAGTCAGAGGAAAAATTCGCATCGGCCTCAGACGTTTCCAGCCGCAACATCAATCCTTCCGGGCCGTAGACGAAAAGAACGTCGGGGCATATCGCTTGCACACCTCATCGGGAGGAAGGGCAAGGAGCTATGAAAAAGCTGGCAATTCTGCTCGGGATCGCCTTGACGCTGGGAGGCTGCGGAAAGACCGAAACCTACCCAGTTGGAACAGACGTCACCGTGGAGAAGAAAGACGGAGCAAGTGTCGCCGGCAGGCTCGTCGAGGTCAAGCCGGAACAGATCGTTCTGGAGGGCCACGACGGAGCGAAAACGGAAGTACCCAAATCGCAGATCGCGGCGGTAAAGCCGAGGACGGCCGTCGCCGAGCCTCCGCACGCGGCTGACGCGAAACCTGCCGCGGCAGAAAGCGCTGCGGGCGGCAAAGAGGGGCCCGCGCCGCCTCCTCCCGTGGCACCCGAACCGCCGCGAGCTCCTCAGCCGAGTGACACGGCGAATGCCGCTGCGCCGAAGCGGCTTGAATTCCGCGAAGTGACGCTGCCGTCGG
>Ga0070684_100000140_pt1 | contig 48458 bp, 30 predicted proteins | sample KBSC723LmetaG_FD_65653 | JGI IMG/M metagenome (GOLD analysis project Ga0070684, IMG submission 65653) | Corn rhizosphere microbial communities from Kellogg Biological Station, Michigan, USA - KBS C7.2-3L metaG | ecosystem: Host-associated > Plants > Roots > Rhizosphere ...
GACTGCTCGCGGTCGACTTCTTCCACATCGACACCGTGACCCTCAAACGGCTCTACGCCGCGTTCATCATCGAGCACCAATCACGCCAGGTCCACCTGCTCGGCGTCACCGCCCACCCCACGGGAGCCTGGGCCGCCCAACTCGCCCGACACCTTGCTGCCAGCCTGGAGGAGGCCACGCACCGCTTCACACACCTGATCCGCGACCGGGACGCCAAGTTCACCGCCGCGTTCGACGCGGTCTTCGCCTCGATCGGGATCGAGGCGGTGCCCACCGCGCCGCAGGCGCCGCGGATGAACGCCATCGCCGAACGCTGGATCGCCTCCGTCCGCCGCGAATGCACCGACCGGGTCCTCATCACCGGCCAGCGCCACCTGCAACACTTGCTGCAGACCTATGTCGAGCACTACAACACCGACCGAAGCCACCAAGGCGCTGGAATCGATCTCCGAGCCCCAACCGACGACCGGAACCGCATCCCGTTCCCCGCCCCGACCGACCGCATACAGCGGCGCAGACGCCTCGGAGGACTCCTCAACGAGTACCAAGCTGCCGCATGAAACCCCAGCTCAACAACACTGACTGAGTTTTCGATGAGGACAGGTGGTCCGCGTCGTGTGTCCGCACAGCGACGGGTACGGTCGTGCGCATTGGGAGAGCCCGCAGGAGATTCTCGATCGGCGCTCCGCCAGCGGCGAGATCGACGCGGACACGTACACGCGGATGCGTGCGCACTTCGCCGGCAGGGAGCCGGGACAGTAGGCACCCGCGACGCCCCTACGGCGCGGTACCAGCGGGGGCAGGCGTAGGCCGAGTCGGCAACACGCCGTTACCGATTCGGCACCGCGCTAGCACGCTATCGGGGAAAGCTCACCGGTGACTTCGGTCTTCATCGTGAGGGTCGCGCCGTCAGAATCCAAGTCGAGCGTCACCGCGACTGTCCCCAACCGACCTGTGCTACCGACGTGCGTTCCACCGCACGGGACGGATACCGTGCCGTCCGGCAATCCGCAGTTCCAGGTCCGCCGGGCCATCAGACCCTCGCCGGGAGCGTCGACCCAGACCGGCAGGTCCGCCCCGGCCCAGCCGTTCATCAGGTTGTTGATGCGTTCGGTCAGCTCAGGAAGGCGGTCCGCCAGATCGTCCGCGACAAACCCCTTTTTCCGCAGCGACTTACCCAGACGGTATTCGTCACGGCTGCCGTACTGGTGGATCCGCGAAACGGTCAGCGCCGCCCCGTCGAAGTCCGGAAGCCCGCGCACGTCGCACGGCACGGGCTTGCGCCAGCTGTCGGCGAACGCCTCGTTGATCGCCAGCGTCACCAATTCGCACGCCGTGTGGCCGGTGGACAGGCCAAGTCTGCGCTCCTGGTCCACGAGCAGCTCGGCTTCCTCGCCGGGCGTCAGTGCGGAGAGATCGCCGTCCACCAGGTGCACCACGTGCCAATGCCAGCCATCAGCGCCGCGGCGCACCGGGATGGAGTCGCCCAGCAGCAGATCGTCCGTGCCGTGGGCGACGGCGCCGATCACGCAGTCCGTCACCGGTACCCGGACCCCGCCGACGAGCAGCGAACCCAGATCGGCGGGGTGATCGGGCCAGGTGTGGTCGACCGGATGGAACGGCGTCGCGTCACAGATCACTGCCCACCGCCGGTCCTGCATCGGGAGGATGGCTCGCACTCGGGCCATACCCTGCACGGCACCGTGGGGAAAGGTAACCCGAGTCTCACCATCGGCGGTACCGACCAGGTGCGCCACGCTGATTCCCTTCTGATTACCTCACCTTACGTCCGGCCGGTCTTAGCCCACGTCGAGCGCCAGTAGGTCGGCCACCGTTTCCCGGCGGATCAGCTCGCGGGAAATGCCGTTCGCGATACCGACAACTGGGGGGCGGGGAGTGTGGTTGAAATTGCTTGACAGGCTTCGGCAGTAGGCACCGGTAGCGGCGACGACCAGGAGATCGCCGGCCCGGAGGTCACCGGGCAGGTATGCGTCGCGCACGACGATATCACCCGCGTCACAATGCCGACCGACGACCCGTACGAGAGTCTGGTCGGCCGTCGACATCCGATTCCCCAGGGTGACCGAATAGTCGGCGCCGAACAGAGCCGGCCGGACGTTGTCGCTCATTCCACCGTCGACCGCGGCATAGGTTCGCAGTCCCGGGCGCGGCTTGACCGTGCCGACCCGGTAAAGGGTGCAGCCGGCGTGTCCCACGATGGCGCGGCCCGGCTCGAACGCTAGGCGGGGCGGGGTGACGCCCAGCCGGCCACTCTCGTGGAGGACCGCGGTACGGATGGCCCGGGCCAGTTCCGCCGCGCTGCAGGCGTGGTCCTTGCCGGTGTAGGCGATCCCGAAGCCGCCGCCCAGATTGAGTTCGGCCAGGACGCGGCCGCGCTCGGCCGACACCTGCGCCATCACCCCGACCGCTCGCCGTGCGGCGATCTCGAAACCCGACGTCTCGAGAATCTGCGATCCCACGTGGCTGTGCAGACCACACAGGTCCATGACGTCGTCGGCGAGCACCCGCCGGACCGCGTCGTGGATCTCGCCGGTGTGCACGGAGAACCCGAACTTCTGGTCCTCGTGCGCGGTCGCGTTATGATCGTGCGCATCGGATCGCACACCCACTGTCACGCGAAGCAGCACGCCGGGCCGCTTCCCGAGCCGCCGGGCCAGGCCGGTGAGCCGCTCGATCTCATCGAACGAGTCGATGACGATGCGGCGAATACCCAGCGATAGCGCGAGTTCCAGCTCGCGGTCCGACTTGTTGTTGCCGTGCAGCAGCATGCGGCTCGGCGAGAAACCCGCCGCGAGCGCCACCTGCACCTCGCCTTCCGTGCAGACATCCAGGAACAGCCCCGATTCCGCCACATGCCGGACCACTGCCTTGCACAGGAAGGCTTTGGCGGCGTAATAGACGTCCGCGTCGTGGAATGCTTCGCGGAACACCTCGCACTGTGCCCGGAAGGCATCCTCGTCGAAAAGGTACGCCGGCGTGCCGAAGCGATCGGCGAGGGTGACGACGTCGGCTCCGCCGATCCGCACGATTCCAGCGTGGTCCCGGACGGCTGACGGCGGCCACACCGTGGGAGACAGGGAACTGTGATCCGGCGGGCTCAGCCAGGCCGGCGCCTGCGCCGCGGGGCCGGCCTGAGGCGGCGAGCCGACCGCGCCGGCCGGCCGAAGGGTGGTCAACTCCGACTGTGTGGTCACGAGTGGCTTCTTTCTGGGTCGTCTGTGAGGTGTTTGTCATGCGGTCGCATGGCAACGATGTCGGTGGGCAGCCCGGCTTCCGCTCGGGTCAGGGGGCGCAGTTGGGCGAGGGCAATGCCGACCAGGACGATGAGGCCGCCGACAACCTGCAGCGGCGTCAGCACCTCGCCGATCAGCACCCAGGCGAGGACGGCGCCCACGAGCACCTCCGCCGTACCGAGCACGCTGGCCGTCGGGGATGCCAGATAGCGCAAGGCCGCCACCTCGGAAACCGCCGGCATCGCGGTGGAGAGCACCCCGATGATCAGCACGATCAGCCATACGGGCTGGGAGAACGGGTGCAGGCCGCCCGCCTCGGTGAGGCGGTCGAACGGGAACGTCCACGGCGGCCGGATGACGGCGAACATCACGGCGGCCGACACCGACCCCCAGGTCACCAGGCCGACTGGATCGATCTCCGACAGTCCTCGCTCGGCGAACAGGTAGAAGCAGGTGAGGCACAACGCCGTGGCTGCGGCGGCCGCGATACCGACCGCGTTCAGTCCGCCGCCGCTGTCCCACACCTTGCCGACAAACACGAGACCGGCCAGGACGAGAGCCGCTCCGACCCACGTCAGGGCCGGCAGGCGGGTGCCGCGGACGAAGCGAGCCCACAACGCCACCCAGACTGGAGCGGTGAACTGAACGAGCAGGGCGATGCCGATGGGAATCCGGGAGATCGCCTCGAAGTAGAGGGTTTGCAGCAGCAGGTATGACGTGATGCCGTACAGCATCAGCATCGGCAGCTGGCGCGGCCGGATCCGAAGCCTGGCCGGGCAGCACAGGAGCACGAAGAGCAGGAGCACCGCCGCCGACACGGACTGGCGAAGCTGCGAGAGCTCCAGCGGCGAGAACCCCGCGGCCAGAACGGACTCCGACAACGGCCCGCTGGTGCCGAATCCCGTGGCACCGAGGAATGCCAGTACGATACCGATCCGGCGCCCGCGTACGGCTGTCGGTTCGGATCCTCGGACAGCTGGGATCGTCATTTGGTCAGTCAAGTTGCCGTACCCTCCACGCGGAGCAATGTGTTGCCTCGGTTCACCATCGACGAACCTCGCCGAAGAAATCCGGGATACGGTGCAGGCGATCTTTCTGCAGGGCGAGGTTGTACACCATCTGGCCGACCGCGAGATCGAGGACACCAAGACCGAACGGTGAGAAGATCGTAGGCCGGTCCGCGTCGAGAATCGCATCGCCGCGCAGCGCGTCGGCGAGTACGCCGGACACGAAATCTCGATGTCCGAGCTGCTTCTCCAGCAGGTGGGGTGAGGTGTCGGCCTTGAGACAATGGTCGACATCGTCGAGAACATTGTTGCTCCGCGCGAGAACCTCGGGATCGAGGTCGCGCAGGGAAACGTTGAGGACCAGCTGGCCCGGCCGGAACGCGGTCGAGATGTAGGGCCGCGCCGCGGTGGTCGCCAGCACCACCAGATCGCTGTCGAGCGCCTCCTGCAGGTCGGTCGGCCGGGCCTCACCGCCGAGCTTTCCGGCAATGTGCGTCACGAGCGCGGCCGCGGAGGCCTGGTCGAGGTCGTGGCAGCGCACGTCACCCAGCGCGAACCCAATCGTCGCCAGGTAGTGGCAGATGGTTCGGGCGATGACGCCGGCGCCGACGACGCCGACCGTGGCCGGCTCGGCCATGGCCAGTGTGCGGGCCGCAAGCGCGGCCGATGCCGCGGTGCGGGCAGCGCTGATGCCGGCGGACTCCAGCACAGCGAAGGGGTACCCGGTGCGGTAGTCGTTGAGTACCAGCACCGCCGACGCTCGTGGAAGCTGGCTCGTGATGTTGCCGGGGAAGCTGGCGATCCACTTCAGTCCGGCCGTACCGACCTCACCGCCCAGGTAGGCGGGGAGTGCGATGATCCTGGCTTCGGGCTTCTCCGGGAAACGCAGGAAGTAGCTGTCCGGGTTCACGCTGTCCCCGGCGGCGTGGGTCAGGTACGCCGCTCGTACCTGTTCGACCACGTCCTTCTCCCGGCCATCGAGGAGGCCAGCCACATCGCGGCCGCTGATCACGGCGAATTCCGGTGCCGACAACGGCGGCGCATCCCGCGCGGTCACGAACCACTCCCCAAGGTCATGTAGTCGGTCAGGAAACGAAGGGACGGCGGAACGGTCCGATCGAGCGCCGATTCGCCGAAGCGTGACGCGACCCAGGCGTCGTCATAGATGGTGTCCAGATATCTCTCGCCCAGGTCTGGGCTGATGGCGAGCACGGTGCTGCCAGCGTCGATCTGGTCGGCCATCCCCACAACCGCCGCGAGCACCGTACCGGTAGAGCCACCGATGAGTAGGCCGCGTTCGGCGGCGATCCTACGGCACATTCGCACCGTGTCGGCCTCGGGAATGAGCACCTTCAGCAGCGCGGGGTCGTCGGCGAAGATCTCGGGGCGACGGCTCGTACCCAAGCCAGGAATGTACCGGCGCTGGGGCGGTGTGCCGAACGTGACCGATCCCAGTGCGTCGACCGCGACGACCTGGGTATGGGCGTTCCTCGCGCGCAGCCCTTCAAGGCAACCCATCAGCGTTCCGGTGGTGCCGGCACCGACGAACAGCCAGTCGGGTATTCCGCACTCGTCCACGATCTCGGTGATGGTGTACCGGCGATGCGCCGCAACGTTCGCCGGGTTGGCATACTGGTTGAGCCAGACGAGATCCTCGTCCTGCCGCAGGCGACGATGGATGTACGCGATGCGCTGTTGCAGGTACCCGCCGTTGGCGTCCCGCTCCCGCACCACGACGACGCGGCTGCCCAGCGCGCGCATGGCCGCAACCGTACGCTCCGAGGTGTTCGGGTCGGTCACCAAGGTGAGGGAGTAGCCCCGGGCGGCGCTGATGGCCGCCAGGGCGATCCCCAGGCTCCCCGACGTCGACTCGATCAGCTCACTGCCGAAGTGGATACGCCCGCTAAGCTCGGCGGAGCGCACCAGCTCCCGCGCCGTCTTCATTTTGATCGACCCCGCCGGATTGAAGCCCTCGATCTTGAGAATGACATCCACGCCGGCCGCTAGGCCTCGCAACGTCACGAATGAAGTCGCATCGGCGAAATCCCAGAGATCACTCGCGATCACCTTTCCATCCTTCCCCGAGCCCGGATAGTTGATCGAGTCGTTCCGTTCACGTGCCGAGCCGCTCTGCGACAAGCGCGGCCAGTTCGTTTGGCCGGGTGGTGTTGAGGTAATGGCCACCGCCGTCGAGCATGACGACCTCGACGGACGGCGCCAGAGCCCGCCATCCCTGCGCGGGGTCCGGTGCCGCCGCAGTCACCGGGTCGTCCGAGCCGAGCACCACGGTGGTGGGGCTGTCGAACACCGCTCCGTCGCGCACCAGATCCACCGTCAAGGCACGGGAACAGCCGGCGTCGTACCGGAACGCCGAAGCAAGATCCGTCCACCTCTCCTCGGGCAGGTCGGCTAGGCCGTCGAGCTGGGTGAGGCGCGCCAGGTAGTCGCGGATCTGCGCATCCGATGCGGCGCCGGGCGCACCGGCCTGCTCCGCCTCGGCGGTGGACAGCACCGACCCGACCAGGAACAGGTGCACGACAGACGTGCCGTGGTGGCTCAGCCGTGCCGCCGTGGCCAGCGCGACCGCCGCACCGGCCGAATGACCGAGCAGCGCGACCGGACCGCGAACCTTGCCGGCGGCCTCGGCAGCCAGGCTCGCGACGAGTTCGGCGGCGGGAACCTCACGGCGGCCGTCGCCGCGGCCGCGAGCCGGAAGGTCGACGCCGAGAACACGCACCGCGGGCGCACGCTCTCGCAGGGCCCGGGCCAGGGGCAGATAGCTGACGGCGCTACCACCGGCGAATGGCACGCAGATCAGCGTCAACGAACCTTCGACCGCCTGACCGTTCAGGCCGAAGTCGATGAGCAGGTCCCGACTCACCGAGCTGCCGACGGCGTCGCGCGGCACCAGCACCTCGGCCAGGTCGTGGGCGGTCGGCCGGCTCAGCAGGTCCCGCACGCCCACGCCGAGAGCGGTCGCCACCCGCATCGCGGCCAGCGAATGGCCACCCAGATCGAAGAAGTTGTCGTACACCCCGACCGAAGTCACCGGGATGTCGAGCACGGCCGCGAAGGCCTCGACGGCGACGCGTTCACGGTCGTTGGCCGGCGGCCGCGTCGCGGGCCGCACCGGCTCCTCGACGGTTTCGGCGGCCAGTGCGGCGCGGTCGAGCTTGCCGTTGGGCGACAACGGGAATCCGGTACGGTGCACGACCGCGTCGGGCAGCATCTGTGGCGGCAGAAACTCCTTGAGGTCGCGCCGGACGGCGTCCAGCCCGATCGGACCCGGCCCGGTGACATGGGCGATCAGCCGGGGCTGGCGGCCCCCGCCGACCAGCACGGCGGCCTGCTCGACACCGGCGAGCCGGGCCAGCGCTACTTCGATCTCGCTCAGTTCGATCCGATGGCCGCGCACCTTGACCTGCTGGTCGTTGCGGCCTGCGCAGTCGAGGAGCCCGGAGGGCAGCCACCGGCCGATGTCGCCGGTCCGGTACATCCAGCGCGAGCGCCCGTCGACGGTGTTCGGGCGGAACGCCTCGGCGGTGCGGTCGGGGTCGTTGACGTATCCGACACCCACGCCGATGCCGGTGACCCAGATCTCCCCGTACGTGCCGATCGGCGCGAGGCTTCCGTCGTTCCGCAGGACGTACACGCCCGTGTTGATGATCGCCCGCCCGACCGGAACCCGGTCTCCGTATACCGGCTCGGTCATCACCTGATGGGTGACGTCGTCCGACGCCTCCGTCGGACCGTACGCGTTGATCATCGGAATCGGGAAACGCGCGAACCATCGCTGGGTCAGTCGTGGTGGCAGTGCCTCACCGGTCACCATCAGCCAGCGCAGCTCCGGCAGCTCCACCGGCCGGGCCTCCACCTCGTTGAGCAGTGCGTCCAGGTACGACGGCACCACCTCGAGCACGCTGATCCGTTCCCGCACGACATGGTCGAGGAATGTACGCGGATCGGCGGTGACCTCGTTGCCGATCACCGCGGTGCTGCCACCGACCAGCCACGCCGCCAGCAGTTGCCAGACGGAGATGTCGAACGTCTGACCGGCGACCTGCGCGATGCGGTCCTCCGCCGTCAGCCGCAGCTCGTCCACCTTGGCGATCAGGTGGTTCAACATGCCGCGATGGTGGATCAGCGCGCCCTTGGGTGCTCCGGTTGATCCCGACGTGAAGATGACGTACGCCGGGTCCTCGGTGCCCACCACGGCGCTGCCCGGCTCGTCCGGCTCGCCGGCCGCGAGGTCGGCGGCCTCGATCGAGATGAGCTGCGCGGGCAGCTCGGGCAGCTTGAGATCGGACGGTGCGACGGTGGTCAACACGTGCCGGCAGCCGCTGGTCGCGATCATCCCGGCGGCCCGGGCCGAGGGGTTGGCGAGGTCCAGTGGCAGGTAGACCGCGCCCTGACGCAACACCCCCAACACGCTGAGCGCCCAGACGGCGCCACGGTCCATGGCCAGCGCGACGACATCGCCCCGGCCCACTCCGGCGCGGCGCAGGATTCCGGCCACCACCTTCGACGCACGATCCAGTTCCCGGTACGTGAGCTGCGCCGCGCCGGCACGCACGGCCACCGCCTCGGGCAGCCGCTCCACCGTGGCCGCTACCGCGTCGAGCACCGTTGCGTGGGGCAGCTCGTGCACCCGTCCCGGGAACTCCTCCGTCAAGCGGCGGACCTCCTCCGCGCCCAGCAGCGGTACCGAGCGATGATCGGCATCCACGTCCCGCACCATGGACGCCAGCGCGCGAGCGTAGTAACCCGCGATCCGGCCGATCTGGTCCGGATGGAAGCGCCGCGGGTCGTAGTGCAGGGCGAGCCCCACCGCATCGGTCAGTGCGTCCTGCCAGAACTCCGCCCGGAACGGGAACTCCGTGCGCGAGGTGATCCGGGAACGGATGAGCTCGAATCCGCGTCCGTTGCTCAGCTCCTTCAGCACGTGGAAGTGGGTGAAGTTGAAGACCGCCTCGAAGGGTGCCTGCCGGCTGTCCAGGGACCGGATGATGTCGGCGATCGGATACCGGCGGTTGGGCAACAGGCTCAGTTCCGTCTGGTAGACCAGCCGGATGATGTCGGCCCAGCTGCCCGACAGCGCCGGCACCCGGAACGGGATGGTGTTGAGGAACTGGGCCACAAGGTCCTCGGCACCGAGTTCCTCGGGGCGCCCGCTGTGTTCGTAGCCGGTCACGACGTCGTCGCTGCCGCTCGCTAGCGCCAGGGCGACGAGGTGTGCAGCCATGAGCACGGACTTGACCGGTACCCGGAGCCGCTCGGCCAGCCGCCTGATGCCGTCGGACAGCTCGGCGGTCACCGGCACGTCGTGGAAGACGACGCCCTCGCCGTCGGATGCTGGCGGTTCGGACGGCGTGATCCGGCACGCCTGCGCGCCCTTCAGGTGCTCGATCCAGAATTGGCGCTGCTCGGCAGACCGCTGGGCGGCCTGCTCCAGCCGCAGGAAGTCCGGGTAGGAGACCTGCCTCGCCGGCAGTTCCGGCCGGCCACCGTCACGCGCCGTCAGATACGTCGCGAAGAGGTCGCGGTTGAGCGTGCCGACACTCCAGCCGTCGAGCAAGGCGGCGTGATAGCTGAGGTTGTACCAGCAGCCGCGCCGCCCGAGCAGGTACAGGTGCACGCGCACCAGATCGGGTTCGCCGGGCTTGAAGCCCGCCGCGAGCTCGCGTTCGTGGAGTCGCTGCAGCGCCTGGTCCTGCTCCGCCTCGCCGGCCTCGGACAGATCCACCACCGTCAGGGGCAGCGGCACCTCGCGGTGCACCAGCTGCAGCGGGCGCGAGTAGCCCTCGACGTGAAAGGAGGTTCGCATCGCCGGGTGATGGGCGACGACCGCCGCCAGCGCTGTCCGGAAGGCGGTGAGGTCGATCGGCTCCGCGATCTGGTACGTGGCGACGTCGTGGTACAGACCCGGCTCGGCCCGCCGCAGCGTCTCGAACAGCAGTCCTTCCTGCAACGCGCTCAGCGGGTAGGCGTCGCTGATACCGGAGGGCAGACGGTCGCGGTCCGCCGGCACGAGAAGGGAGAAGGGTGTCACGCCGGACTGTGTCGCGTCCCTTTCGGCCGTCGCCACGACGCCGGCCAGTTCGGCGATCACCGGATGCGCGAACAGATCCTGGAACGAGAACGCCAGACCCGCGCAGCGTGCCCCGGCGAGCACCCTGATGAACTTGATCGAGTCTCCGCCGAGGCTGAAGAAGTCGTCCGTGACGCCCACACCGGTGACGCCCAGCGCCTCCTCCCAGATCGTGACCAGCGTCTTTTCGATTTCGGTGCGGGCCGCGACGTGTTCGGCAGAGGGCCCGTTGCGGCCTGGCTTCGGCAGCTGCCGTACGTCGCGCTTGCCGTTGTGGCTGGTCGGGATCTCCGGTACGAGCATCAGGAACTGCGGCACCATGTACGGCGGCAATTGTTCCCGCAGCAGCTCCCGCAGCCGGCCCTCCTGGTAGGTGCCAGCGGTCACCAGGTACGCGCACAGGACCCGGTCTCCGCTGTCGTCCACCACGGCTGCCGCGGCGCACTCCAGGACGTCCGGATCGCGCAGCGCCACGTGCTCGATCTCGCCCAGCTCGATCCGATAGCCCCGGATCTTGACCTGGTTGTCGATGCGCCCGAGGTACTCGATCGTGCCGTCAGGCAGCCAGCGCGCCAGGTCGCCCGTGCGGTAGATGCGTTCGTGGGGCCGTTCCGGGTGCTGGACGAACCTTTCCGAGGTCAGCTCGGGTGCGTTCAGGTAGCCGCGCGCCAGGCCCACCCCGGCGATGCACAACTCCCCCGGCGTGCCGATCGGGGCGGTGGCGCCGGTTCGGGTCAGGACGTGCAGGCGGATGTTGTCGATCGGGCGTCCGATCGGTACGGAACGGCGCGGGTCCGCGTCGGCGCAGTCGAACCAGGAAACGTCGACCGCGGCCTCGGTCGGGCCGTAGAGGTTGTTGAGTGAGGCCCCGGGGAGCACCTGTGTGAAGAGCGATACCTGCTGGGGAGTGAGGGCTTCCCCGCTCGCGATCACCCGTCGCAGGCAGTCCAGGCCGCCCTGCGTGTCCGTCGCCGCCAGGTACTGCAGGAACGCCTCGAGCATGGACGGAACGAAGTGCATCGTCGTCACGCCAGCGGCGGCGATCCGCGCGGCGACCAGCTCGGGATTCTTCTCCTGCCCCGAAGTCAGCACGGCGACCGCACAACCAGCCATCGACCACCAGAAGATCTCCCAGACCGACACGTCGAAGCTGATCGGCGTCTTGTGCAGGATGACGTCGTTCGGCTGGAGCGGGAAGCGGCGTTGCATCCACAGCAACCGGTTCACAATCGCCCGGTGCTCGATCATCACGCCTTTCGGGCGGCCGGTGGAACCGGACGTGTAGATCACGTACGCGAGATCGTCCGGGCCGACCTCGACCCGCGGGTTGTCGTCCGTTCGGTCCGCCGTGCCAGGATCCGCCACGTCGACGAACTGGACGCCGTCCTCGATCAGCGCACGCGTGGCAGCGTCGCCGATCACCGTCGTCGCGCCGCTGTGCTCGATCAGATAAGCGATCCGGGCGGGCGGCAGCGTCGGATCGATGGGCAGGTAGGCGCCGCCGGCCTTGAGTACGCCGTACATGGCGACGAGGGAGTCGGGCGAGCGCGGCAGGCATACGCCGACAACCGTGCCGGTACATACAGACGCGTCGACCAGCCGGTGCGCGATCCGGTTCGCACGGCGGTTCAGCTGGTCGAAGGTGGCGCCATCGTCGATGAGTGCTGTCCGGTCCGGGGTGAGCGCCGCCTGCCGCTCGAGGAAGTGGTGCAGCGGCACGTCGAGGACATCTTGCGGCACCTGGTTCGCGGCCGGGTCGTCGTGCCGGGCCGGCCACGGTACGGGCGTCTGATGGTGGTACGCGGTGTCGTTGAACCCGTGCAGAATGGCGACTTCCGGGTCGTCGGCCCCGAGCAACGGCGCCACCGCGCCCGCGACATCGGCGACCAGCGCGGCATGCGTACTGGTGTAAGCACCCACGAGACGGGAAACGGTCGCTTCGGTGAACAGGTCCGACCGGTAGACGATCTCGATGCCGCCGACGCCGAGGGTGACGCGCAGGTGCAAGGGGACCTCCGGCCGGCCGCTGTCCGATCCTGCCGCGTCCGCGGCGACCGCGAGCAGGAGGTCGCTCGGCGTAAGTCCGGCCTCGTCGAACAGCACCTGGACGGGTACGTCGCACGACTGCAGGGCGTGCAGGTAGGTGGCGCGGACCTGGGACAGCAGTTCGCGGACCGTGGCTGCCTCCTGTACCCGCACCAGGACGGGCAAGGTACCGCGGTGGCCGTCGACCAGTACCCAGGCCGATCCGCTGTCGGTCGCCCGAGCCGCCACCACGCCGAGAACACAGAGCTGGAGAACGGTCTCGAGGTCCGCGTTGCCCCGGGTGATCCGGTGTGCGGCGCGGCGGGCCTCCTCGTCCAGCTGACCCGAGCAGCGGGCGACCGGCCGCCCTGGCAGTTGACCGAGCCAGTCTCGGGCGATCATCGTGGATTCGGGGTTCCGGTCGATCTCGGTACGCCAGAAGTCCGCCTGCTCGGGGTGTCGATTGAGGGCATGGCTCACCTGCACCATCGTGGTCACGGCGCTCTCCTTACCAGGCAAAATCGCTCATCGAGCGTGCGTTCGAGGCGACGGCTACGGGTCGCACCGGCCGCGCGGGGTCGTCGAGCAGCTCCGTCGCGACGGCTACGTAAACGTCGAGGATGTACTCGGCGGATTGCCGATCGAAGAGTTCGGTGGCGTACTCCAGGTCCAGCACGACGTGGTCCGGCTTGCGGTAGATCTGCAGGTTGAGGTCGAACCGGGTGGTGCCCGGATTCAGCACCTCGACGGACACGTCGAGACCGCCTTGGTTGAAGGCGTAGAAGTCGATGTTCTGCAACGCGATGAAGGCGTCGAAGAAGGGGTTGCGGCCGGCACTGGTGACGGTGCCGAGCTTCTCCACCAGACGGTCGAAGGGGAAGTTCTGGTGATCGAGCGCGCCGCGAATCCGGCTGTCGAGCCGGGTGACCAGCTCGCCCAGCTCCATGCCCGGGTCCACCTGCACATCGAGACAGACCGTGCTGACGAACATGCCCACCACGTCCTCGACGGAAGGATGGGTCCGTCCGCTGACCGGCGCGCCGATGCCGAACGCGGCTTGACCGGTCAGCCGGTGCAGGGCGGCCGCATAGGCGGCGACCACCACGGCGAATTCCGTGGTTTCCTGCTCCCGCGCCCGCCGGGTCAGCCGGTGCAGCCATTCCTGCGGCAGCTGCCGTCGCACGACCGAGCCGCGAGTGGCACGGCCGGCGCCGCGTGGCCGATCCGTCGGGAGCGCCAGGGGCGGCGGCGGCGAGCCGAGCCGCTTGCACCAGTACTCCTCGTCCTCCCGCTCCGCGCCGTCGAGCAGCCTGTCGTTCGCCCACCTGGCGGCGTCGACGTAACGCACCGAGGTACGTTCGCGCGCGACGCCGCTGTAGTGGTCGAGCAGCGCCTCGACGAACACGCGCAGGGACACGCCGTCGAACACCACATGGTGGATATCCACGTAAAGCTCATGCTCGTCCGGCCCGCACCGGACCAGGCAGGCCCGCGGCACGACGTGCTGATCGGGATCGAACGGACGAGTGAAGTCCGCCGCTGCCGGCGACCGGCCATCGCTCCAGTATTCGAACTCGGGCTCCGCGCGGTCCACGGGTCGCTGCCGGATCGAGTCTCCAGCTCCGCTCGCGATGACGAACTGCATGCGGAGCGCGTCGTGCTCGGCGACCACGGCGAAAAGCGCCGTGCGAAGGCGCCGCCAGTCGAGCGGGCCGTTGATGTGGAGCCGGAACGTGATGTTGTAAGCCACGGACTCCGGGTCGGTCCGCCACAACGCGTAGAGCGAACGCTGGTTAGGGTGCAGCGGCGCCACGGAACCCTCGGCAACCCTCGTGAGGGGTTCGATGGCGGCCCCACCCCCGGCCGCACCCCCTTGTGCGGTCGCATTCCGGATCGCCTGCCAAAGTGCCCGGAGGGTGACGTCCGTGCCGATCTCGGTCAGTGACACCCGCACGCCGAATCGCTGTTGGATCCGTCCGAGCACCACACCCAACCGAAGGCTGTCGCCGCCCAGGTCGGCGAAGCACCACTCCGGTCCGGCCGCAGTGGCCGGCAGCTTGAGAACCTGCGCCCAGATCTCGGCCAACGGAAGGAGTTCCGGCGCCAGCTCGCCGTCAGCCTGCGCCCCGTCGGGGGCCGCGACCTCCGGCGCCGGCAACCTACGCCAGTCCACCTTGCCCGTGCTGCTCAGCGGCAACCGCTCGATGGTGACGACGTGTTCCGGGATCATGTAACCGGGCAAGCGGTCGCGCAGTGCCGATCGGATGCCGGCCGCCGGCAGACCGGGGGCCACGACCCAGGAGACCAGGTACCGGCCGCCGGCCGATCCGACGAGGGCACGCGTGTAGGAGTCGAGCACTCCCGGCAGCCCGAGCACGGCGCCGTTCACCTCGTCCGTCACAACGAGGTTGCCTCTGATCTTTACCTGGTTGTCCCGGCGTCCGTGGAAGTGCAGCAGCCCCTCGGCATCCCGGTGGACCAGATCCCCCGTCCGGTAGTAGCGCTGCCCGTCCTTCATGACGAAGCGTTCGGCGGTCAGGTCCGGGAGATTCAGGTAGCCACGAGCCACCCCGAGACCTCCGGTGTACAGTTCGCCGATCTCACCATCCGCCGCGGCCGCGCCGTCCGCATCGCAGACAAGCACGGTGGTCCCCTTGATCGGCCGGCCGATCGGGATGGCGCCCTCCGGGTCCCGGTCGATCGAGTACGTCGTGGTGAAGGTGGTGTTCTCGGTGGGTCCGTATCCGTTGATGATCCGCAGGCCGGGATTAGCCGCCCGGGCGCGCCGCACGTGAACCGGTGACACGACGTCGCCGCCGGTGAGAACCGTCCGCACGGTGGCGAGCACGCGTGGATCCTCATCCACCACTTGATGGAACAGTGGAGCGGTGAGCCAGCAGGTGTCCACGCCGTGCGCTCCCAGTGCGGCGGCCAGCCGGCTCGGCACGACCGCGGTCTCGTCGTCCACGACACACACGGCACCGCCGTTGAGCAGCGCACCCCAGATCTCGAAGGTCGCCGCGTCGAACCGCAGCGCGGCGGCGTGAAGGATGCGACGAGCCGTGGAGAAGTCGAGGTAGTCGGTGTCCTTCACCAATCGGACGATCCCGGTGTGCTCCACCATGACGCCCTTGGGCGTGCCCGTGCTGCCGGAGGTGAACATGACGTAGGCCAGCGGGGAACGCCCGTCCGGTACGGCGGGAGACCGATAGGCCCACGGATCGTCGTCCGGGATGGAGACGTCGCCTACCGCCCGCACCTCGACGCCCTCCACTGAGGCAATCGGGTGGCTGCCGGACGGGACCAGAGCGATGGGCGCGCCGGCCGCCGCCAGCAGGCGGCAGAGGCGTTCGGGCGGCTCCGTCGGGTCGAGTGGGACGTAAGCACCGCCGGCCAATACGATCCCGAGGAAGGCGACGACCGCCTCGGCCGACCGCGGCGCGAGCACTCCGACGAGAGTTTCACGCTCCACCCCGCGGGCCGTTAATCCTCTCGCCAGAGCCACCGATTTCGAGAAGATTTCCAGGTAGGTAAAAGACGAGACAGAATCGACTATCGCCTTTTCGTGCGGAGTCGATTCGACCTGCTTACGAAAGCACTCTTCCAAGGGCGCCGACCAGCAGGAGTGATCGGCCCGACTATCAAACACCAGTGGCCCCCCGTGTTAGTAACACCTAGCCGCGCAGGCCGTAAACCCTTCCCAGGATGAGAGATTGATCTATGTGCTAATCCGTCTGCGTACTCGAAGAGTAGCCACGGCCCATCCATTGTGTCCAGCGTGAAAATTCGATCTGACAGTTTCTGCACAGCGCGCCCAATCGCTCCCGCGCGGAGAGACGCCTCGACCACGATCGATGAGGGGATGGACATGATCGAAGCCACGGCCGCCCACGGTGACTATTCGTGGTGGGGTGATACTACGCATCGTCGGCAGCACCGGCTCAACGGCGGCTCGCCGTCGTCGCGATGTTCCTGAGCAGCAGGGCCTCGGCCACACAAACGCGCTCGAACTCACCCAGGTGCAGGCTTTCGTCCGGGCCGTGCGCCCCGGTGCCGGGATCCTCGACGCCGGTCACCAGGATCGCGGCCTGCGGGAAGAGCTCCTGAAACTTTGCGATGATCGGAATCGAACCACCGACGCCCGTGTCCACCGGCGCAACACCGTCCCATGCCGCGGTGAAGGCGGCCCGAGCCGCCTCGTACACCGGGCCTGTCGTATCGATCACGCAGGGCGAGCTGCCGCTCTCCAGGATGATCTCGATTTCCGCGCCCCGCGGCCTGAACTTCTCGAGGTGGGCGCGGATCGCCGCGTATGCCGCGCCCGGATCGTCGCCGGGCGCTATCCGCACGCCGATCTTGGCCTTCGCGCAGGCCTGAAGGGCGTAGGCCGCCTTCCGCGTACTCGGCGCGTCGATGCCGATCACCGAGATCGCGGGCTTGGTCCAGATCCGGTCGGTGATCGCGCCGCGACCGATCAGCCGCACGCCGTCGAGAACACCTGCCTCCTCGCGGAACCGGGCCTCCGGATAGTCGACGCTCGCACCCGTTCTGCCGACGAGGCCGGCGACCGCGACCTCGCCTTCGTCATCGTGGAGCGTGGACAGCAGCCGAGCCAGCGCAGCCAGGGCGTCCGGCGCCGGACCCCCGAACACGCCGCCGTCGGCGGCGTTGCACACCATCCGCAACTCGACATAGAGGTTGACCAGCCCGCGAAGCGAGGTGGTCAGAGCCGGCTGGCCGACGCCCCAGTTGGCGGAGTCGGCGATCACCACCACGTCCGAGCGGAGCGTGTCGAGGTGCGCGGCGATGATGCCGGCGAGCGAATCGGACCGGTACTCCTCTTCTCCCTCCACGAAGACGACGACGCCGACCGGCAATCGGTCGCCGAAGGCGCGCAGCGCGGCGACGTGCGCCATTACGCCCGCCTTGTCGTCGGCCGCACCCCGGCCGTAGAGCCGGCCGTCCCGCTCGACCGGCTCGAACGGGTCGCTGGACCACAGCGCGAGGTCTCCGACCGGGTGCACGTCGTGGTGGGCATAGAGCATGACCGTCGGTGCGCCGGGCGGAGCCGGCCGGCGACCGATCACGGCGGGCTGCCCCCCGTTGCGCACGATCCGTGCGTCGAGTCCGCAGCCGCGCAGCAACTCGGCGACCGCGGCCGCGGAGCGGTCGAGCTGCGTGTGGTCGAAGCCGTCGAAGGCGATGCCGGGGATCCGGATCAACTGCTCCAGATCAGCACGGACTCCGGGCAGCTCCCGCGCGATTGCGGAGCGAATGCTGGCTTCACTCAGCGTCATTACCAATCCTCAACGATTGTCGAAACACGAGCTTGCCGGGGACGGACCGCCGTTCGCAGGTCCGATAGGTGTGGGAGATCGACCGGCCGAACCCGTACCGGCGAGACGAGAACAAGATCAGCGGCACCACGCTCCATCGGCCGCCTGCGCCAGCGGTCCCGCGGACGAGGTCGTACGCACGAGTCCACACAGCCGGAGTCGGTCAGGGCCGCCCATGCCGGCCGCAATTCCTCGGCCGTGTCCCGTTCAGAATGGGGACAGCGTTGCGCGGACATAAACGAGGTCACCGCTTCTCCCCCGCTGAAGCTTATCGACTCCCGCCTGGGAGCTTTACACACGGTCTCGACGAGCCGCAACAAGCAAATTCCGATCAAACCATCCGCGGAACCTCGGCTAGCGATCTTCGGTCGCGGTGATCTGGCGGTCGTCGAGGTTGTGCGGGCGATATCGAGCGGCCGTCATCCCACATATCAAGAGGATGCGTTACGCCGCGTAGCCAAGGACGATGACAAGTCTCACAGGAATAGGCAGATACCAATCTCAGCAATCGGAATCGACGCGCCGCAACGGACACCCGCACGGCCGAATAGGTCCAGCCAGGCCGTGGCTTCACCACCGGGTGGCGCCGTCAAGACCCGGCGGTAATGATCGACCGATGCCAATACAGACGGTATCGCCAGTACTATCCCGTCGGTAGCGGGCCGGTTACCGTATCGAGCGCGCTTGGGCGGCCAGATCGCCGCCGACGGGGATAGCGCCACGTCGGGCCCGTTGGGCCAACCTTCGCGGCACACCTCGCGCGTTGACGGCATCAGCGTGTGCGCGGCAGCCGCACGCGTCCCGACGGGAGGAAATCCGTGACTCTCAGCGAAACCACCACGCTACCCGCCGAGGTGGCCATGCGGCGCGTACACGACCTCGCGGAGAGCGTGTACCGGCACCCGGCGCTGGACAACGAGTTCTACCGGCTGTGGCGCGGGACCGAACTGGGCGCTGACCAGGTCGAGATCGTGGCCCGCAACTTCTACGCCCAGGTGGCTCCGACCGCCAACCGCATCGCGCTGGTGTTTCTGCGGATGAATCCCGAGGATGCCGCGGCGCGTGCCGAGACTGTCGAGAACCTCAACGACGAACTGGGCAACGGCGTGGCCGACAAGGTGCACTCGGTGCTGCTCAAGAACTTCTTCGCCGAGCTGCTGACCCGCCTGCGCGGCCGGCCGGTACGGTTCGACGACATCCCGGCGGCTGCCCTGCCGGCCACGCGCCGTCTTGTCGAGGAGGGTGCCGCGCTGTTCGGCGACCCGCGGGTGCAGGTTGGGTGCGGCGCGTTGCTGGCACAGGAGTGGCATGCCTACCCCCAGCTCGTCTACCTGTACGAGGGTGCCCGCAACTACCTGCCGCACTTCGCCCTTGAGGAGTTCCACGAGCACTGCGAGTACTTCTACCTGCACATCGGGGCCACCGAGAAGGAGCACAAGGTGCACTCGGTGTCGACCTCGGCGGCGTTGTGCCACACGACCGAAGAGCTGGCCGCGCTCGAGAAGGGCTTCACCGGCTACCTCGACCTGCTGGCCGACTTCTGGCGCGAGCTGTACGCAGCCGTCAAGCCCGCCTGACCGCCCAGTCCCGAATCGGGAGTGAACCGCCATGGCCACTGTGCCTGCGTCGACGGTCGTGATCGTCGACCCGGTCCGCGCCGGTACGAAGATCCCGCAGTTGTTCAACGGGCTCGGGTACCGCTGCCTGTGCGTGTTGAGTGTGGACAGCGACAGCCAGTTCTGGCGCGCGTCCCTGCGCCCGCAGGACTTCCTCGCCGTACTGTGCGAAAGCGACGGGATGGACGTGCTGCTTCGGCAGCTCAGCGCGTACCAGATCGCGTGTGTGGTGCCCGGCGGCGAGTCCGGTGTGGACCTCGCCGACCGGCTCACGCCACGCATCCCGGGCGTGCCTGCCATGGACCCAGCGACGGCGCACGGGCGGCGCGACAAGTACCACATGGCCGAGGCGTTGCGCGCTGCCGGCGTTGCGGCCATCCCACACCTGCGCACCGCCGACGTTGAGGATGCCGTTGCGTGGTGCCGGGACAGGCCCGAGCCGCACGTCGTGGTGAAGCCACTGGCCGGCACGTCGGCCGAGGGCGTGCGGTTCTGCGCCGGGCCGGCCGAGGTCCGCGCGGCGTTCGCCGAACTGCGCGGCACCGTGAGCATGTTCGGCCAGGTCAACGACGAGCTGCTGGTGCAGGCGGACGTGCTGCGTGGCGGCGGGGTCGAGTACACGGTCAACTCGGCCAGCTCGCGGGGGCGCCACCACATCACGGACGTCTGGCGGATGCGGCGCACGATGGTCGGCGCAACGGCCGTCTGCGTGTACTCCGAGCTCGTGCACCCCGACGAGCCCGAATTTCCCGCGCTGGCCGGTTACTGCGCGCGGGTGCTCACCGCCCTGGGCATCGACAACGGCGTCGCGCATAGCGAGATCATGCTGACCCGGGACGGACCCGTCCTGATCGAGACGGGCGCCCGCGTCGAGGGTGCCTGCGATCCGGCGATCGCACAGCAGGTGGTGGGGCACAGCCAGAACTCGCTACTGGTGGCCGCGTACCTCGACCCGGACGCGTTCGGTCACGCCATCGCCCGGCCCGCGCCGCGACCACGCCGGTACGCCCGGCACGTCTACCTGTTGTGCGCGGCGGCCGGACCTGTGGTGGCCGCGCCGGACTTCGGCCCGATCCGGGCGCTGCCCACCTTTGCTGGCATGGACACGACGCTGGACACCGCGACGGACCTGACGGCCACGGTCAACCTGGCCACCTGCCCCGGCAACCTCTACCTGGTCTCCGACAACCCGGAAGCCATCGAGGCGGACTACGTCCAGCTGCGGACATTGGAGATCGCGCTGTACACCGGGATGCTCGACCCCGCCCCGATTCCGGGGCGGACATGAGCCATACCGAACGGGTGGCCCCGACGTCCGCCGCCGGCTGGCTGGCCCGCTACCGCGGCGTCCTCGCGATACCCGGCATGCCGGCCACCATCGGGCTCGGCATGCTCATCAAGCTGCCCGTCATCGCCATCCCGATCGTGCTCACGCTGCGGGTCGGCATCGGCCTCGGCGACGGCCTGGCCGCGGCCGGCGCGGTGACCGCGGCGTGGACCGTCGGCATGACCGCCGGCGCACCCCTTCTCGGTCGCGCCATGGACCGCTGGGGGCTGCGCCGGGTGCTGCTGGCGAGCGCGGTGACCCAGGCGCTGTTCTGGGGCGGCGCGCCATGGCTGGGCTACCCGGCGCTGGTGCCGGTGGCGCTGGTCTGCGGGGCGCTGCTCGTACCGGGATCCACCGTGCTACGGCTGCTGGTGGCCGAGACCGTCCCCGTCGAGTCCCAGCCATCGGGGTTCGCGCTGGACACCACGACCACCCAGCTGGCGTACCTGTTGGGTCCCCCGCTGGCGGCCGCCCTAGCGACCGGTGTGTCCAGTGTGGCCGCGACCCGGACCCTCGGCGCGGTGCTGGTTGCCGGCACGCTGTCCATGGCCCTGCGGGTCCCGCTTGCGGTCACCCGCCGCCGGGTCGTCGGCGGCCGCGGGGTGCTGCGTCCGGCCCTACTCGGGACGCTGGCGTGCACCGCCGCCGCCGGGATAGTCGCGTCCGGCTTCGAGATCTCCTGCGTGGCGGAGCTGCGCGAGGCCGCCGCGCTGGGCTGGACCGGCGTGGTGATCGCCGCCTGCGGCGCGTTCGCGATCGTCGGCGGCGTCATCGCCGGCGGACCGGTCGCGGCCGCGCCGGCCTGGCGGGCCACGCTTCTGCTCGGCCTCTCCGCCGCGGCGCTGAGCCTGCTGCCGCACTGGTGGCTGCTGTTCATCGCGGTCGCACCGGCCGCCGCGTGCTCGGCGGCCACGTTCGCCCTGACCGCCACGGCGATCGGCCGGCTCACCAACGCGGACACCCGTGGTTGGCTGCTCGGGCTCTACGGTGCCGCGCTCGCCGCCGGCAACGCGGCCGGCGCTCCGCTGGCCGGGTATGTCGCCGGCCGTGCCGGCCCGCCCGCCGCCTTCGCCACGATCGGCACCGTGGCCGCCGCGACCGCGCTCGTAGCCCGGCATCTGCTCCCCCGGCGCAGCGCCGGCTTGTCCCCGCGTCAGGAGGGCTGACATGTCCCCGCCGGTCGTCGCCATCGTCGACTCGTACGCACCGACCAAGGCCCTCGCGGACGAGTTCGTCCGGGCCGGCGCGGCCCTCGTGCGCGTGCAGAGCACGCCCGAGGTGCCCGGCGCCTACCGCGGCCCGTTCGATCTCAGCGGCTACCTCGACAACATCGTGCACCGCGGCGACCTCACGGCGACTGTCGACGCGGTGGCCGCGCACCGGGTCGACGCGGTGGTGCCGGGCGGTGAGGTCGGGGTGGAGTTCACCGACGTGCTCAGCGAGAAGCTCGGCCTGCCGACCAACGGGACCATGCTCAGCAGCGCCCGCCGGGACAAGTACGTCATGGTCGAGGCGGTACGCGCCGCCGGGCTGACCGTCGCCCGACAGTGCCTCGTCCACGACGCACAGACGCTGCTCGACTGGCACCGCGACGTCGGCGGCCGGGTGGTCGTCAAACCGTTGCGCAGCGCGGGCGGCGACGGGGTGCATTTCTGCGACACCCCGGAGCAGTCCGCCGCCGCGTTCGAGGACATCGCCAACTCGGACAACCTGTTCTCCGCCGCCAACGAGGGCGCGGTCGCGCAGGAGTACCTGCGCGGCACCGAGTACATGGTCAATACCGTGAGCCGGGACGGCCGCCATCGGGTGTGCGAGGTGTGGCGGACTACGCGGATCGCGGCCAACGGCGTGCTCGACCTGTCGGACACCGTCTACCTCATGTCTCGTACAGGCCCCCTGCAGGACCAGCTCGCCGGGTACGCCTTCCAGGTCCTCGACGCTTTGGGAGTGCGGCACGGCCCGGCGCATGTCGAGGTGAAGCTGGTCGGCGGGCAGCCGGTACTCGTGGAGGTGGGCGCCCGGATCTGCGGCGCGAACCTGCCGTACTACGCGCAGCGGGCGCACGGCAGTTCGCAGCTGGACTGGACGGTCGAGGCGTACCTGCGCCCGCAACGGTTCCATGCCCGGATAGACGATCCGGACCCGGCCGGGGCGTACTGCGCGTTCGTCGGGCTGGTCAGCCCGGTGGAGGGTGTGTTGAAGGGCTACCCGCACCTGGACGCGATCCGGGCGATGGAGAGCTTCGCCGACCTGCGCGTCGGCGTGCAGCCGGGTCAGCGGCTGCGCCGCACGGTCAACGACCTGACCTATCCGGTTTTCGTGGTGCTCATGCACGAGAGCGAGGAGACCGTGCTGCGTGACGCGAACACCCTCCGGTACCTCGACGGCCCCGGCTTCTATCAACTACTCCCCGATGGAGACAGCGATGGACGCACGTGACGTCCTCCAGTCACGTGTGGCGGTCGCGCGGGACTGGATCGAACGGTGGGACCGCCAGCAGGAGGGCTTCATCCCCGAGCGGGAGGCCCAGTTCACCGCCCTGGTCGACGCCGTCGAAGAGGTGGCCGGGCGACCCGACCCGCTCGTGGTGGACCTGGGCTGCGGGCCGGGCTCACTCGCCGTCCGCCTGCTGCGCCGCCTGCCCCGGGCGACAGTGCTGGCGGTGGACGCCGACCCGCTGCTGCTGGAGCTCGGCCGCGCCGCGTACCCGAACCTGTCCAGCCTGCGCTTCGTCGACGCCGACCTGCGCGACCCGGGCTGGGCACACGCGCTGGCTCTGCCCGGCCCGGTCGACGCCGTGGTCAGCACGACCGCCCTGCACTGGCTGGACCCGCCCGCCCTCACGGACCTGTACCGGGCGGCCCACCGGCTGCTGCGCCCCGGCGGCCTGCTGCTGAACGGCGACGAGCTGGTACTGGACCGCCAGGCCAACCCGACGCTGACCCGGCTGGACCGGGCCATACTGCACCGTGAGCGCGACCGGCGGCGCCCGGTGGCCGGCGGCGAGGGCTGGCACGACTGGTGGGCGGCGATCGCCGGCGCCACCGACTTCGCCGCCGCCAACGCGGAGCGCGCGCGGCGCGGGCACGACGGGGAGCACCACGTGGACCTGTCCCCCGCCCTGGACAGCCACCTGGCCGCCTTGCGGTCCGCCGGGTTCGCCGAGATCGGTGTCGTCTGGCAGCGCGGCGAAAACCGGCTGCTGTGCGCCGTCGCCGAGGGCCGGTCCTCGTGACCATGGTCGGGCCCAACGCCCGCAACAGCTGGCGGGTCGACGCCGACGCGGTCGACGTGTGCCGACCGGCCCGGCCCGCCCACCGGGTCAGCTTCCCGGCGCACCCGCGACGGCTGGCGATCGACCTGGCCCGCACGGCCGTACTCGTGGTCGACATGCAGAACGACTTCTGCCACCCCGACGGCTGGCTCGCCTCTGTCGGGCTCGACGTGTCGGACAGCCCCGCCCTCGCCGCGACGATCGCCGGGCTGCTCGCGCCGCTGCGCGCGGCGGGCGTACCGGTCGTGTGGTTGACCTGGGCGAGCCGGCCGGACCGGGCAAACCTGCCACCCAACGTCCTGCACGCGTACGACCTGGACGGCACCGGGCACGGCATCGGCACGCCCGTACCCGCGTCGGGGGCGCCCGCACTGCAGGCCGGCGCATGGGGCACCGAGGTCGTGGCGGGACTCAGCCCGGCGGAGGGCGACATCCACATCGCCAAGTACCGTATGAGCGGATTCTTCGACACCCCGCTCGACTCCGTACTACGCAACCTGCGGGTCGACACGCTGCTGTTCACCGGCGTCAACGCCGACCAGTGCGTCATGGCCACCCTCACCGACGCCGCCTGCCTGGGCTACGACGCCATCCTGATCGAGAGCGCGGTGGGCACGACGTCCCCCGACTACTGCCTGGCGGCGACGGTCTACAACGTACGGCACTGCTTCGGGTTCACAGCCCAGGCGGCTGATGTGCAGGCGGCGCTCGACGCGACCGGCCACGCTCGGCCTGAGCCGGGAAAGGAAAACGTCACGTGTCCCTGGTGAACATCCATAACGAGTGGGATCCGCTGGAAGAAATGATCGTCGGGATTGCCGACAACGCCCAGGTGCCTGCGCCGGACCGAGGGCTGTTCGCACTCGACTACTGCGCGAACGTGGAGGCCGAAAGCGACATCCCGAGCGGCCCGTACAGCGCCCGGATCATCGAGGAGGCCAACGAAGACCTGGACGGTTTCGCCAAGCTGCTGACCGAGGAGGGCGTCGTCGTCCGGCGGCCGGCGTCGACCGATCACAGCCGGACCTTCGGCACACCCGACTGGACGACCGATGGGGAGTACAACTACTGCCCCCGAGACGTTCTCCTGCCGGTCGGCACAACGATAATCGAATGCCCGATGGCGCTGCGATCCCGGTACTTCGAACCGTTCGCCTATCGCGACATTCTCCTGGAGTACTTCGCGAGCGGTGCCAACTGGATTTCGGCGCCGAAGCCCCGGTTGCTCGACGACGCCTACAACGTGCGACCGGAGTCCGGCTCGATCCTCAACAACCACGAGCCTGTGTTCGACGCCGCCAACGTGCTGCGCATCGGTCGGGACATCCTCTACCTGGTGTCGTGCAGCGGAAACGTGCTCGGCCTTCGATGGTTGCAGCGCGTCCTGGGCGACGGCTACCGGATCCACCCGGTCACCGGCGTGTACGAGGGCACCCATATCGACACCACTATCGCGTTGATCCGGCCGGGACTGGTCGTGCTGAACCCAGAGCGGATGCGGCCGGACCAGGTGCCGTCGGTGTTCAAGAAATGGACCATCATCTGGTGTCCCGAGATGGTCGACACCGGCTACCCCTGGACGTACCCACGGGCCTCGATCTGGCAGGGCATGAACCTCATTATGATCAATCCGGGTCTCGCGGTCGTGAACGACCGCCAGGTGGCGCTCATCAAGGAGCTCGAACGGCACGACGTGACCGTGGCCGCCATGCCGATGCGCCACGCCCGTAGCCTGAGCGGCGGCTTCCATTGCGTATCGGTCGATGTCCGACGTAGCGGAAGCTTGGAGGACTACTCATAACCACAGCACGACCAAGCCTGACTGGCCGAGGACCCGATGAACGACCTCTCGTGGTATCTGCTGCTCATTCTGTTCACCGTCTCGACGTGCGGCACCCCGGGCCCGAACAACTTCATGATCATGTCTTCCGGCGTCAGCTACGGGGTGAGACGCAGCATCCCCCACGTCGTCGGCATCAACACCGGCTTCCCGCTCATGGTGGTTGCCGTTGGCTTCGGCCTGGGCGAAATACTGCGCGCCTCCCCGGTGCTGCTCGATGTCCTGCGCCCGATCGGCGTGGCATACCTGCTGTATCTGGCGTACCGGGTGGCGACAACACCAATGGCGGATGCCGGCGAGGCGCGCCAGCACAAGCCTCTCTCGGTGCTCCAGGCGGCGTCGTTCCAGATGGTCAACCCGAAAGCGTGGGTGATGATCGTGGGCGCCCTGGTGACCTACGGGACGGCGTCGAGCCCGCTTGTGCCGCAGGTACTGGTGATCGCCCTCATCTTCCTCGTCTTCGGCACCCCGTGCACCGTCACCTGGCTGTTGATCGGCACATCGCTCAAGCGGGTGCTCGCCAAACCCGAGCGCTTCCGCGCCTTCAACGTCGCGATGGCGCTGCTGCTCGTGGCGTCGGTCCTACCGACGATCGGCGAGATCTACCGAAGCATCACCTGATGCGACTGTGATTCGAGGAGGCTGTTTTGCGCCCGTCGCACGTGTTCTACCGCAGTGCCGAGGCGAACCCGTCGTTCGCGGTCGGTGGCGCCGGCATGTACCTCTTCGATCGGGATGGCCGGCGCTACCTCGACTCGTGCAGCGGGGTCGCGGTCTCCTCGCTCGGCCACAACCATCCACGGGTCATCGCGGCCATCAAGCGTCAGGCCGATCAGCTCTCGTACGTCCACTCGGGCGTGCTCACCACGGCGCCCGCCGAGGAGCTCGCCGCGATGCTGGCTGCGCGGGCACCGGCGATGTCCAAGGTGTACTTCCTGTCCGGTGGCTCGGAGATCGTCGAGCTGTGTCTGAAGACCGCTTACCAGTACCAGGTTGAGATCGGGCAGCCCGACCGCAACCTGTTCGTGTCCCGGCGGCAGAGCTACCACGGGAGCACCCTCGGCGCGCTCTCGATCTCCGGCAACCTCCAGCGCCGGGGCAGCTTCGACCCGATCCTTGGCCGTTGCACGCTGGTCTCGCCGTGCTACGCGTACCGCGGGAAGCTGCCCGGCGAGCCCGACCGGGACTACGCGATCCGGCTCGGGCGGGAACTGGAGGACAGGATCCTCGAACTCGGGCCCCACCGGGTCGCGGCGTTCGTCGCCGAGACGGTTGTCGGATCCACCTCCGGTGCGGTACCGCCGGTCGACGGGTACTTCCGTGAGATACGAGCCGTGTGTGACCGGTACGGGGTGCTGCTCGTGCTGGACGAGGTGATGGCCGGCAGCGGACGCACCGGCCACCACTTCGCCTACGCCGAGGACGACGTGGCGCCGGACATCGTGGCGATCGGCAAGGGGCTGGCGGCCGGCTACCTGCCGATTTCGGCGATGCTGGCCAACGAGCGCGTCCACGCCGCGATCGCCAACGGCTCCGGATCGCTCAACAACGGCCAGACCTTCGTCAACCATCCGTTGGCGTGTGCGGCCGCTCTGGCGGTCCAACAGACCATTGTGGACGAAGGGCTCCTGGACAACGTCCTCGCCCGCGGCGAGCAGCTGCGCAAGTGCCTGCATGACGCGTTCGACGAACACCCGTACGTGGGCGATATCCGCGGCCGGGGGTTGTTCGTCGGCGTGGAGCTGGTCGCCGACCGGTCGACAAAGGAGCCGTTCGCACCGGAGAACCAGATCGCGCCGAAGTTACGCGCGGCCGCGTTACGGGAGGGAATGATGACCTATCCAATGAGCGGTACGATCGACGGCCGCCGTGGTGAGCACGTGCTGATCGCTCCTCCGTTCATCTGCACCGAAGACGACATCGGCCAGCTCGTGACCAGACTGTCCACCGCGTTCGCGGCCGTGTTCAGCGGTTCGGCCGGACCATGACAACGGCACGAGCTGAGCTCACCCCACAGATGTTGGCATACGAGGAGAAGTTCGACGATCGCGGCCACATCAGATGGCTGCCGTACCTCATGTACTTCCACGCGACCGACCACCGTTCGACGGTGGTCAACACCGATCGGCTGGGTTTCCGGATCTCGCACGGCGCAACGCAAACGGCGTCCGTCGGCGGGCGTTTGCCTGACGGGCCCGTCCGCCTGCTCGCCGGCAGCTCGACCGTGTTCGGCATCGGCGCGACCAACGACGCGGCCACGCTCTCGTCCCGGCTGTGGTCCTGCCATGCCCCGGCACTGCCGTGGCTCAACTTCGGCGGGCGCAGCTACAACTCGGCGCAGGAGCTGCTGCTCTTCGTGCTGTACCGGCACCTGCTGCCGCGGATATCCGAGATCGTCCTCTTCTCGGGCTTCAACAACCTGGGGCTCAGCCGGCTACCGGCACACCAGCGAGGCGATCACGGCGCGTTCTTCAACTGCGGTGACTTCTTCGCGCAGATGCAACAACTACGCCCGAAGAACGGACCGCTGCGCGGCATCTTCCGCCGCGGCGGGCAGCAGCCGGTTGAGCCGCCGGTCGAGGCGACCGTGCCCGAGCTGACCGAACAGATCACTCTCGCGACCGAGCTGACCATACGACACCTGGAGACCTGGCAGGTGTTCGCTGCGGCAATCGGCGCGCGGCTCACCTTCGTGCTGCAGCCGCTTGCCACCTGGGTACGCGACCGGCCCGCGCCCCAGGAGCGGCGGCTGTTCGAAGAGCTCGATAGCATCGCCAGCTTCGGCCAGGTGTACGGCGACATCGCGTCCGGGGAGGCGGGTCGGCAGTACGCCAAGGCGCTGCGGCTGCGTTGCCAGCCGATCGGCGTGCGGTTCTTCGACTTCGCCCCTGCCCTCGCCGAAGCGGTGGGTCCGACCGACTGGCTGTTCGTCGACCGGATCCACTTCACCGACGAAGGCCACGACCTCGCCGCGCGCGTGCTGGCCGGGATGCTCGAAGTGGGTTAGGCGATTCCGCTCGAAAGGAGCCCGGTGATGCTGGCATCACTACGAAGGATTCTGGCCAGGCTGTTGCGGCGCAGGCGCAAGCCGCGGGACACCGACGGGTCCATCTATCCATTGTTCTAAGAGCGGTCGCATGTCGAGCGTGGCGTCACCCGCCGGGCCGGACGCTTCCATGCGTGGAAGGGAGGGCGGACATGGAACCTGATGGCGAAACCATCGTCGACGCCGCTGTCGAACCGGGTAACGGGCCCGACCGTTCGCCGCTGCGTGAGCTGTTCATCGGTGCGGTCGACCCGGAGGGCCGGTCTCCGGCGCGGCGGGCGGCCGAGGAGCTGCGTACCGAGCTGCGCCGCGAGGCATCCGTACCACGCGGCGCGGACGCGGCGCCGCACGACCCGGCGGCGCTGCGCGGCGAGGTGCGGCAGTGGGCATCGGCGGAGCGACGGCGCTTCCAGATGTTGTTCGCCCAGGCCGGCGATGCCACCACAAGGGAGGTTCTGGCGCGGCGCGCCGCGCTCGGCTGCGCCCCGCTGGCGCTGCGGTCCGGAGCCTGGCTGCAGTGGTTGACCGGCCCGGGCAACGCCGATGACCCGGTCGCGCTGGCCGTGCTTTCGCTCTACGCCTCCGACGTCGGCGTCGGCTGTCCCCGTGCCAGCCGTGGCGAGGCCTATCTCGGGCTGCTGCGCCAGCTTCGCGTGGCGGAGCATGCCGTGCCCGCGGCGCGGATTGCGCTCAACCGCCGGATCGGTGACGGCGCGTTCTACCTGCCGGCCGTGCTGCAATCATTGAGCCGCCGACCCGACGACCTCCGGGACGAGATCCTGGGCGCCGACCTGTGCCTGCGCACGGTCGGCCTGCTACCGGCGCTCGTACCGGTCAAGGAGATGCTGCCCGCCGCCGTGAGCTGGGCCGCCATCGACCCGGGCAAGGCTCGCGCCAACGGGCAGCCCGACGACGAGCAACGGTGCTGGGCGGCGGTCCAGGCGTTGCTCGCCAGCGGCGCGGACGGTGCCGCAGACCGCGTCGCGCTGGGCTTCCGGTGGGCCTTCGCGGCGCTGCGCCGGTGGAGCGACGAGCTGTACATCGAGCTGGACGCGGCGCGGGACCCCGCCTTCGAGATGGCTGAGCTGTTGCGCGACCGGGCCGCCGAAGGAGCCGTTTACCATCGCGACTTCCAGCTCGGCGGCCGCCCCCTGGCGGAGCGGCTGCGGGACTGCCTTACCGATCCGGCGCCGATGCTGCGTGCGCTGGCCGTAAGCCACCTGGTGAAGCCGGGGAATGCCGACGTCAGCGCGTTGGTCAACGGCCTGGTCAGTGACCGGGGCCCGATGTTTCGCGTGTTCGCACCCGAAGACCTCGCGGCCATCCGGCGATGGATCGACTCGTTGCCATCATCCCCGGCCGGTTCGGCACTGTCCACGGCCGGTTCAGCAGGCCGGGTGTCGCCGGCGCTCGTCGCCGCGCTCGCGGAGCCGCCGGATCCCGGCCGCCGACCAACGGACCTGCGGGAGGCGTACCACATGTTGCAGGTACGCACCGACACCGCCGCGCTGCGCGAGTTCGCCATCGGGTACGCGCGCGCCTGGCTGGGCCGCTCCGCGTACGGCATCGCCACCGCGCCGCGCCAGCTTCCGCCGCGCTGGGGACCGGACGGGTTGCGACCCTGGTTGGCGGCGCAGCACGCGCGACACGACCGCGAGTTCGAGGCGGTCGCTCAGGACCGGGTAGCGACCCGGGAGGCGCTGGTCGACTCGACTGTCCAGCTCGCGCCGTTGACGCTCATCGACGGGGCGTGGCTGCAAGGGTTCACCGACTACGAGCACGCGCCTTCCGAGGTCGGCTTTCCGCTGTTCGAGACGTACTGGGACGAGCTCGGCAACGGCGAGCCGCGGCTGAACCATCCGCTCATCTACCGGGAGCTCCTCCACCAGATGGGAGTAAGCCTGCCACCGACCGGGTCCACGGCGTTCGCCCGCTGGTCCGGGTTCCGGGAAACCTCCTTCGAACTGCCGGTGTACTGGCTCAGCATCGGCCGCTTCCCGCGAACCTTCCTGCCCGAGGTGCTGGGTCTCAACATCGCCATGGAGCTTTCCGGAGTCGGTGGGTCCTACCGGCAGGCCCACGTCGCGCTGAAGAAGTACGGCTTCAGCACCCGCTTCGTCGACATCCACAACACGATCGACAACGTCGCCTCCGGCCACTCCGCCTGGGCCGCCGACGCGGTCGACACCTACCTGGCCTCGCTCGACGCCAGCAGTCGAGCAGCGGCGTGGCAACGCATCCGGGTCGGGTACCGCTCGCTCAACCCGCCGACGGGCTGGCGCGCGCGGCGGGCCGGACGCCGCGCCCGGAGCCAGGGGTACCGGTCGGCCGGAGACCTCGGGTCGCGCTGATGGGCCTCGTACTGGGTGTCTCGGCCTTCTACCACGACAGCGCGGCGGCGCTCGTGGCCGACGGGGTGGCCGTCGCCGCGGCGCAGGAGGAGCGCTTCAGCCGGCTGCGCCATGACCCGGCATTCCCCAGCCGAGCCGTCGAGTACTGCCTGCGGGAGGCGGACGCCCGCCTGGACGACCTGGATGCCGTGGCGTACTACGAGGATCCGGCGCTGAAGTTCCGCCGGGTGCTGGCGACCTGGCTGCGTGCGGCACCACTCGGCTATCCCGCGTTCCGTGACACCTTCCCGGCGTGGCTGTCGTGGAAGCGGCGGGCCGACCGGGTTGTCGCCGAGCGCTTGGCCGAGTTGCGACTCGGGACCGCGCCGGCGGTGATGTGCCGCCGCCACCACGAGTCACATGCGGCGTCGGCGTTCCTGCCCAGCCCGTATGAGTCGGCCGCCGTGTTGTGCATCGACGGCGTCGGCGAGTGGGCCACCACCACCATCTGGCACGGCCATGGCAGCCGGCTGCGACAACTGGCCGAGCTGCGTTTCCCCCACTCGCTCGGCATGCTCTACTCGGCGTTCACCTACTTCTGCGGCTTCAGGGTGGACTCCGGCGAGTACAAGCTGATGGGGCTCGCACCATACGGAAGGCCCCGGTACGCGAAGCTGATCCGCGAACGCCTCATCGAAATCAGGCCCGACGGCTCATTCCGGCTGGACATGCGGTACTTCGAGTACCTGCGCGGCCAGGTGATGACCGGTCGCCGCTTCGAGAAGCTCTTCGGCGGGCCGCGGCGCCAGCCGGAGGGTCCGCTCACCGAACGGGAGTTCGATCTGGCCGCATCGGTCCAGCAGGTGGTCGAGGAGGTCGTGCTGTTGCTGGCCCGGCAGGCCCGCGAGCTCACCGGTACGACCCGGTTGTGCCTTGCCGGTGGCGTCGCGCTGAACTGTGTCGCCAACGGAAAGATCGTCGAAGCCGGGCTCTACGACGACGTGTGGATCCAGCCGGCCGCCGGTGACGCGGGTGGTGCCCTCGGGGTGGCCCTCGCTGTCGCCGCCGAGCGTGGCGCTCCCCGCAGCCACCTCGGTCACGGTCGGGACGGGATGGCCGGCGCGCTGCTCGGCCCCGCCTATGACGACGACACGATCGCCGCGTACCTCGACGCGCGGGCGATCCCGTACCGCAGGCTGGACCCGGAAACGCTAGTCGCGCGAGTCGCGGCGGCGCTCGCCGACGGCCGCATCGTCGGCTGGTTCCAGGGACGGATGGAATTCGGGCCGCGCGCGTTGGGCGCGAGGTCCATCCTGGGCGATCCGCGCGACCCCGGGATGCAGTCCGCGATGAACCTGAAGATCAAGTTCCGGGAGTCGTTCCGGCCGTTCGCGCCGTCGGTACTGGCCGAAGATGCCACAGAGCATTTCGACCTGCGACAGGGCAGCCCGTACATGCTCCTGGTCGCCAACGTCGCTGAGAAGCAGCGATTGCGGGCGGCCGGCTCCGACACCGCCACCGGGCTCGCGTTGTTGCAGCTGCCGCGATCCACCATCCCGGCGGTGACCCATGTCGACTCGTCGGCCAGGGTGCAGACGGTCACGAAGGACGACAACCCGGCATACCACCGCCTGCTCACGGCGTTCAAGGAGCGGACAGGTTGCCCGGTACTGGTGAACACCTCCTTCAACGTGCGGGGTGAGCCGATCGTGAACACCCCGCATGACGCGTACGCGTGCTTCATGCGGACGAACATCGACCTGCTGGCGATCGGCGGATTCCTGCTGGACAAGGCTGCCCAGCCGGCGTGGCGGGAAGACGCCGACTGGCGCCGGGCCATCCCGTTGGACTAGCCGCCAACGTACCCGTCGAAAGGAGCGAAGCTGATGCGCCGGCTCCTGCTCTTTGTCACCTACTACCTGCTGGTCACTCCGATCGGACTGCTGACCCGGGTCGTCAGGGACCCGCTTTCGGGGCGCCGGAACCCGCGTTCACCCAGTTATTGGGTGTACGTCGTTCCACCTCACCACCCGCTTCATCGGGACCGCCCGCCCGGTGGGTGACCAGCCGCCCCCGCCTACTGTGACCACCAGGTCGGCTGACGCGACCAGCGGTGCCGGCGCAGCATCGCCAGGACGTCCGGCTCCAGCTCCTGCCCGTCGCTGACGGCGGCGTTGCGCTCCACGTGGTCGATCCGGCGCATGCCCGGAATGGTGGTGGCGACCCGGGGATCGGCCAGGACGAAACGCAGGGCCGCCTCGGGCATCGGCAATCCGGCGGGCAGGTCCGCCCGTAGTCGCTCCGCTCGGGCGACGCTCGCGAGCAGGTTCTCCGGTACGAAGTAGGAGTTGCGCCAGTCTCCTTCCGGCCAGGTCGACTCCGGCGTCAGGGTGCCGGTCAGCGTCCCTTCGTCGAACGGGACCCGGGCGATGACCGCCACGTCGTGCTCGACGGCCGCGGGGAACAGCTCATCCTCGGGATCCTGGTCGAAGATGTTGTAGATGACCTGGACGGCGTCGACCAGGCCCGTACCGATCGCCTTCAGGCCGTTCCACGGCTCCCATCGGTTGACCGAGATGCCGATCCCACCGATCACGCCCTGGTCCCGCAGCCCGGTGAGCGCCCGCCACCATCCCAGGTCCTCCGTCCACGCGTCCTCCCAAACGTGCAACTGCAGCAGATCGATCTTCGGCAGGCCGAGGTTGTCCAGGCTCTTGTGGACATACTCTTCGATGTGGTCCGGCGGAAACACATCATCCAAAGTGGACTGTCGGGTCGATGGCCATCGCATGTCCTTCGGCGGCACCTTGGTGGCAACGTAGAGCCGGGTGTCCGGGTTCGCGCGCACCAACTCGCCCAGGACGTGCTCGCTGTGCCCACGGCCATACACCCAGGCAGTGTCGAAGAAGTTGCATCCCAGATCGACTGCGCGCTGCAACGCCGCCAGCTTGTCGTCCTCGGTGGCTCCGGTCCAGCCGTGCAGACCGCCGCCCACCCCCCACATGCCGTACGAGATCTCACTGACCTGCCAGCCCAGCCGGCCGAACCTGCGGTAGCGCATGCGTCAACCTCCGGTTAGGAGACGGTCCTGGCCGGGTCGCCCCAGGCCTGCACGGCTTGTTCGTGGTCCGAGCCGGGAATGGTGAATGCGTGCAGCAGCTCCGCCGACGTGCCCGCCGGTGGACGAACGAGGCCGGCCGTCCACAACGGCTCGGCGCCGCGCGCCCGCTTGGCGCGGTACGTGCCAGCACCCAGATTGACGGTGGGAAGGCCACGGGCGGCCGCCAGGTCGAGCTGCCGGTACATCGTCAGGTTGAAGTAGGAGTACGGGGCCGCCCGGCCGTCGAAGCCGGCGGTGCGCACGTACACGCCGTCGGGCCACAGATAGCTCATGCTGAAGCCCACGACGGTCTCGCCGGAGTGTTCCAGGAGGACATGGCTGTACGGGTCGAGCACGGGGACCTGCGAGGCGAGGTAGTCGCGCATGTCGGCGTCGGTGTCCGGGGCACCGTACTTGCGCTGTGTCGCGCCGAGCAGCGGTGCGATCGCATCGATGCACGCGGACAGGGGCACGGTCTCCACCCGGTCCACCGCCGCGGTGTAGCGATTCTGCTCGCGACGCCACTCGCGTCGGTTCGCCCTGGAGGCGGTTGCGGTGACTGGGGCGCCGCTGGGCACCCGGAACACCGCTTGCGCGGACAGCGGTGCCAGCAACGGGCCCGCGGATGGGCCAACCGCCCGGTTCCAGGCTTCGCGGTACGCGATGGCGTTGTCCGTCGGGACGTACAACATGGCGATGCTGGCCGCGCCGAGCCGCCCGGCGAGCGCCTCCACCTCGGCGAACACCGCGACCAGCAGTTCCTGTCGCCGCCGGCCGTCGACGCGCGCGTCGACCACGACGCCGCCGTGATACCCGGCGCGCGACCCGACGAGCAGCGCCGGCAGGAACGCCTTGTGTTCGCCGGCCGACAACGTGCGGCCGACGTTCTCCTCGGCGATGTGGCTCGGGCTGTACGCCAGGTTCATCGACGGCACGGCCGCGCCGTCCCAGAGGTAGGTCGCGACCGCGGCCAGCACGGCGCCCGAGTCGTCCCTGGCCACGAGGTAGGTGGTGTGGAACGACGGATCGGTCTCCGCCCAGGCCGTCCAGGGGTAGCCCAGGTAGAACCCGTCACCGCGAGCGAGCCCGTTCCACGTGTCCGTCCCTATCTCGGTGACGGACCGGACCTCGGTCACCGACACGTCGGCCGGCTTCACCCGAGGCGGTCGGCGTCGTCGGACAGCTCCAGCGCGACCAGGTCCTCGTACGTCTCTCGACGCCGGATCAGTGTTGTCTGGTCGCCGTCGACCAGCACCTCGGCCGGCCGCGGCTGGCCGTTGTAGTTGCTGGTCATGGTCATGCCGTAGGCGCCGGCGCTGAAGATCGCGAGCTGGCTGCCGGACTCCAGCGGCGGCAACGCCCGGCCACGGGCCAGGTAGTCGCTGGACTCACAGATCGGACCGACCACGTCGTACTCGACCAGACCTGCGGCATCGTGTACGTCGCGTGAGGTGGGCACGGCGTTCGCCGGCGGCTGTACCGGCCACATGAAGTGGTAGCTGTCGTACATGGCCGTCCGGACCAGGTGCGTCATGCCCGCGTCGACAATGGCCAGTTCACGGTCGCCCGCCTGCTTCAGGTAGCGCACGGTGCTGATCAGGATGCCCGCGTTGGCGGCGATCGTCCGACCCGGCTCGAAGATCACCTGATCGCCGCGGGACGCGAAGTCGGTCAGCCTCGGCACGATCACCTCGGCAAAGTCGTCCCAGGCCGGGGCGGTGCGGTCGGCGTACTCCGCCGGAAAGCCACCGCCCACGTTGATGGTGGTGACGCGAAGTCCGTCGGCCTCGCACTCGGCCACCAGCGTGAGCAGGCGGTCCAGTGCGACCGCGTAGACCTGCGGGTCGTAGATCGGGCTGCCGAGGTGCAGGTGGAACCCCTCGGCGCGCAGTGCCTCGTTGGCGCTGGCGCTCCTGAACAGCGCCGCCGCCCGCTCGATGTCGACGCCGAACTTGCCGCCCCGGGTGCCGGTGGTCGTCTTGGCCGGCGTCCGTTGGTCCGGCGCGACGTTCGGGTTGACCCGGATCGCCAACCGCGGCCGCCGGCCTTCTTCCCGGGCGACGTGGGCCAGCCGGTCCACCTCGGCCTCGGACTCGACGTTGACGCAACGGATGTCGAGCCGCACGGCCGCACGCAGTTCGTCCTCGGACTTGCCCACCCCGGCCAACACGATCCGGTCCGGGTCGATCCCCGCGACCTGCGCCCGGTGCAGTTCGCCGCCGCTGACCGCATCGATACCGGCACCCTCGGTGCCCAGCAGCCGGAGCAGGTGCACGTTGCCCAGCGCCTTCGCGGAGAAACACACCAGCGGGTTTACGGCGTGGAAGGCTTTCGCGAATCGGCGGTAGTGGTCGGTAAGCGTACTGGCCGAATACACGTAGGTCGGCGTGCCGTACTGTCTGGCGACCGCCGCCAGCGAAACCCGCTCGCACCACAGAGCGCCGTCGCGATAGGTGAACTCATCCATCAGTCGTCCTCGATCAGGAAGTGGACGACAGGATACCGCCCTTTCGTCACCGTCCGTCAGCTACCCGGCGCCTCGTACAGCGTGTCCGCCTCCATGGCGCGGATCTGCGCGTAGTCGCGCTCCACCTGCTCCGGATCGTCGGCGACCAGGTAGAGGTGGCCCGGCGAGGTGAACATGTCGACGGTTCGGTGCACAGTGGTCCCCGGCGCCAGCTGCAACGCCGATCCACAGATCACGGAGGGCAGCTCGGCCAGCCGCCGCGCGGCGCCGTTGGCGACCACACCGTCCCGGGGCACGACCAGGCAGACGACCGCGAGGGGCCGCCTTCGGACGTAACCGGACCCGATTCGTTGGGCGAAGCGGTCCGGCTCGGTGTACCGCTCGACCGTGAGCGACAGCTGGCTGTCGCCGGTCGCCCGCTCAGGTCCGTCCGGCGTGACGGCGCCCTCGAGCCGGGCGCCGCACTCGATTAGGACCGGGCCGCGCTCGTCAACGAGCAGTTCAGTGTGTGCCGGGCCATTGCGCACGCCCAGGGCGTCGAGCACACCCAGCACGAACGGGACCAACAGATCCTGCACGTCACCGGCATTGTCGAGCAGCACCTGGCGGTCGTAGACCGGCCGGCCCTCGATGACCAACCGGTCGTCGCGCCAGATCTCGTGGATGTGGTGCCGGCCGTCCAGGCTCACGCTGTTGACGAAGTACTGCTGGCCCACCAACCGCTCCTGCACCAGAACGGCATCGTTGGGCTGGCCCATCACGTTCGTCGCGCCGAGCAGCTTCGCGGTCGCCGCGCGCGCCTCGTCAGCATCCGGGCAGAAGTACACGCCCTCCGAACCGGCACTGGCAACGGGCTTCACCACCACCGGCAGCCGGCCGGTTGCTTGGAGCCAGTCGTCAACCTCGTCGACGCTGGTCACCCGCGCACCGACCGGCACCCGCAGGCCCGCCTCGGCGACCGCGCGCATCATGGCGGGCTTGTCCCGGCGAGGCCGACCGGGCAACGGGAGGTTCCCGGGCACCCCGAGCCGCGCGGTGAGGCTGTCGGCCAGGTTGACGCCCCACTCGCTCCCCGCGATCACCTGGCTGGGGTGCCACGATGCGAGCCGGATGGTGAGCTCGTCCACCGCCTCGAGCGAGTCGCCAGCCGCGGTAAGGACGGCCTCGAAGTTGTCACGCCGCAGTGTCCCGGCGTACTCGTCGCCGACGGTGCCACTGAGCACCGCGACGCAGCGCCGGCCGCGGCCGCGGAAGGCGGGGGCGAGGTACATGCCGGTCGACACCGGGTCGACGATCACGACGGTCTCTCGCGCCGGCACGCCCACGAACGCGATGTCGGCCACGAAGGGGGCCCGGTACGGGCGCAGGTCGAGGCCGTTGGCCGGGCTCAGCACGTCCAACCGCATCGGCAGCGGATCCGCCCAGCTGGCGAGCCGGTCCGGGGGCTCGGCGTAGGCGAGGCTCAGCACCGGGTCGCGCAGCCGCGCGGTGTCCAGCACCATTTCGGCCTCGTCACAGCCGTCGTCGTCGGGATCCAGGTGGTGCAGTGGCACCGGCACGAACCCGAGCCTGCTCTTGAACGTGAACAGACCCGCCTGCGCAATGTGGCCGTACAGTGTCGGATCGGTGCCGAGTGAGATCCAGCCGATGCCGCGCCGGCGCGCCTCCTGGAACGCGGCCAGGTACAGCGCCCGGGTGATCATCGCATTCCGGACCCGTGGCCGGGCGGCGGAGAAGGCCACCCGCATCGCGTCCTCCCGCGGGACGACCTTGCACACGACCCCGGCGACCAGCTCGGTACCGGACCGCGCCGATACGAAGTAGAAGTCGGCGAGTCCCGCCTCGGTGGTTGGCACCGCGTGTGCCGACGGCAGCCCGTGCGGCATCGCAGCGATCTGCGCGTCGTAGACGGAGAGGAACTCGGCGAACAGCTCGGGGCCCAGTGTGGCGTGCACCTCGACGGTGAGTCGCTGCTCCTCGACGTGCCGCCGGGAGTCCCGCAGATTGCGGCGCTCGCTCTTGGACAGTTCCGCGAAGAAGTCCGCCTCCCGCGCGCCCGCCGGCCGGCCCCAGGTCACCCACTGCGGCTTGAGCCGGAAGCCGGCCGCCCGCAGGTCGGCCCAGCGCTCCCGCGGCGGATCGGTCACCACAACCAGGTCGACACCATCGATGTCGGCCCTCCAGGACCCCGTCAGCGCCTCGTCCACGGTCAACGTCATCCTGCGCAGGCCGTGGTAATCACTCACATCGTTGCCTGGCACAACTCTCTCCCCCCGGATTTCACTGCCCGCACGCGGCGGCGCGCTCTCTCACGCACCGCTGTCACTGTCGGCGGGAACGCCGACCCGACTCAGCACACCACGCCTGGACCACACGACCGCGAGTGCCACGAATGCGGCCGCCGGTGCCAGCAACCGCGCCCACCCGGGGCCACTCCACCGCAAAACGGCACCCGCCAGAAGCGTACCCGCCGCGCTGCCAACGGCCAGCATCGTTCCGACAAGCGCGAAGGATTCGTTGATCACCCCCTTGGGTACCAGCGCGCCGAGCACCCCGAACTCCTCCGAGCTGAGTGCCGCCAACGGCAGCCCGGCGAGGAACAGGCAGCCGGCGAGCACGACGACCGGGCTCGGGAAGACCAGCGGCACCATGGCCATGAACGCGACCGTCAGCAGTGTGAGATAGCGCCGGATCGGTGGGAGGTAGTGCTGCCTGGCGCCGTACGCGAGACCGCCGAGCACACTGGCCGCGGGGGGTAGGGACAGCAGGGCCACGCCGGTGGCCGCCTTCCCGCCGCTGGCCGACACCGTGGCGGGTACGGCCACCTCGAGGACGGCAAAGGCGGCGGAAGCGGCGCCCGCCGCCGCCATGACCACTGTCGCGCCGGGAATCCGCCATGGTCGGCGGGTCGGGACCGGTACCGGTGGCGTGGCGTTGTCGGTGTCCTTGCGCAGGGTGGAAACCGCGGGCGCGGTGCCGTACAGCAGCGAACCCACCACCTGCATGCCGCCGGCGAGCAAGATGGCGGCGAGCGCGCTGAGCGAGCCGGTCAGCAGACCGGTCAAGGCCGGTCCGATCACGAAGAAGACCTCGACCATCACCGCTTCCAGGGCGTTCGCGGTGTTCAGCATCGGCCCGGCCGGCACGATCAGTGCCCAGGCCGCGCGCACCGTGGACCCGACCGGTGCCAGGGTGCACGCCACGGACGCCACGGAAGACACCACCAGCCAGGTTGGCGCACTGGTCGCGAAGACGAATCCGGCGAGCGCCGTCACGTGCAGCACGGCCAGCACGGCCAGCACGATCCGCAACCCGCGCCGGTCGATGAGCCGGCCATGCAGCGGCCAGACGACCGCGAGCGCCCCGGAGAAGACGGCGAGCGCCGTTGCGCCCACCGGATAGGACCCGGTCGCCTTGCTGACCTGAAGGAAGATCGCGAGCGGTTCGATGGCGACCGGCAGGCGCGCGATCATGGCCGGCAGCATGACCCGCGGTACGCCGGGTGTACGCCACAGAGCGGCGTAGCGCCCGACGGCCTCACCTATCGACACGGGTGTCCACGGCGGACAACACAAGCCGGTCTTCCCGGCCACTACCCAGCCGGTAGGTGCCGTCGTACTGATCGATCAGCGAGCCGTTCAGCGCCTCGGTCAGCCGCAGCCGCTGCTGGAACAGCTCGTAGTACGAAAGATGGTTGGACGGCATGGGCGAAAGATAGACGCTGATGACCTCCGGAGTCTTCTCGATGTCGAAAGCCAGTCGGTCGGCCTTCTTACGGAAGTCCGCGGTGCCGGGCAGCAGCGTGCGGTTGAAGACGTTGAAGTACGTGGTCGCGTCCGGGCTGGCCGCCACGAGCAGGTCCTTCAACTGCAAGCACCGGTCCAGGTACATGTCGATCATCGACATGTCGTCGTCGTCGTGTCCGATCAGCATGTTGAACGTCACGAACCGCACGCCCAGATCGAGCATGGAGGTGAGGATCTTCAGCTGCTCCTGGAACGGACGTAGCTTGCGGAACTTCTGGGTCGGCTCGTCACCGAGGTACTCCAGCGGGATCTGCACCCGGTAGCAGCCGACCCACCGGTCCCCGGAGGTGTCGTTCCAGAACAGCGTCTCCATCAGTTCGCGGTCCACGTCACCGAGATCGAGGAACTTGCCGAACTCCAGGCCATTGGCGAACTCCCAGGAGAAGCCCAGCTCCCTGGCGATCCGGAAGATCTCCAGCGTGTCCTCGCGGCCGGTGTCGTGCAGCAGGCTGCCCCGCCCCGAGCGCTGGATCCGGGACAGCGTGTTGTCCTCCTGGAAGAGGATGTTGCTGATGCCCATCGACCGGAAGTACTCCAGGTGCCGCCGGACCACGTCCGGCTTCATGTAGCGGTAGTGCCCGCGCATCGGCGTCGCGCAGAACGAACACGTCCGGTAGCAGCCGCGGGAGGTCTCGAAGCAGGTGAACGGCGCGGCGACGGTCGAGGGTGGGGTGCCCTCGCCGGTGTCGTCGTAGATGGACAGGTCGTCGATGAGGTCGAGCGCCATGGTCGGTAGTTCGGCCATGTTCAGCTGTGGGCCGCCGACGATGACCAGGCCCTCGCCGACGGCTCTGGTCTGCACCAGCGCCTCGATCGGCTGCCCGGTCGCCCTGGCCTGGATCAGCCGGGCGAACGAGTACTCCCCCTCAAGTTGGACCACCACGTCGAAGCCGTTGGCCAGGTACCACTCCGGGCGGGCGGTGACGTCCATCCCGCCGCCGACGACCAACGCGTTTGGGTTTACCCGCTTGAGAAACTTGGCGAAGTCCGCCACGACCCGGGCGGAGTTGGTGAAGTTGTTGGAGATCCCGATGATGTCGGCGGCGCGCGCCTCGTCGGCGTACGCGTCGAACGGACCACCGTAGCGATGGCAGTCGATGACGCGAGGACCGTAGCGGAACGACGCGTACAGCTCCGGCTCGCCGTCACCGACCTGGGTATCGACCAACTTGAACTCCGCGTCGACGCCCCACTCCCTCAGGTAGGCACGGGCGCCGGCGGCCAGGGTGACCAGGGCGCTTTTCGGGTTCCGTACGCGTACCGGGCTGATCGTGGTGTCCTCGTCGCGGAAGGACTGTCCGGGGTACGGAGCGTAGAACATGGTGACCCGCATGGCAGGCTCCTTCCGCTCAGCCGGCGTAGATGCCGTCGTAGAGACGGTGCATTTCGCGATCGTTGAGCATGGTCGTCATTTCCAGTCGCTTCTGGTAGATGTCCCAGTAGGTGAAGTGCTCGGTGTTGATGGCCGACAGGAAGATGCCGATCACCTCGGGGTGCTCGTCGATGTCGAACTGGAGCAGCGAGTGCAGCGTGGTCCAGTCGCGGGCGCCCGGCAGCAGTGAGAGGTTGAAGACATTGAAGTAGGGCCGATACCTTCCCTGCCCGACGGCGGTCAGCTCATCCTTCAGCCGCATGCAGTACTCGGCGAACATGTCGACGCCTTCGCGGTCGTGCTCCGGGTACCCGATGAACAGGTCGTAGGTCTGGTGCGCCACACCGTGGTCGGTGAGCATCGTGGCCAGCACGTCGACCTGTTCGTCGAAGCCGAGCAGCTTGGGGAAGCGCCGCTTCTTGACGTTCATGTTGTCCAGCGGGATCTGGACGCGGTAGCAGCCGACCCACTGGCCGTCGACCATCTCGCTGTTGAGCAGGGCGTCGGCGAGCTCGTGGTCGAAGGACCCGTTCTGCATGAACTTGCCGAACTCGATGCCGTTGGCGAACTCCCAGGCGAAGCCGTAGTCGCGGAACATCCGGAACATCGCGAGCACGTCCTCGCGGCCCGAATCGTAGAGGTACTTGCCGGCGCCGTTCTGCTGGATCCGGGACAGCGGGTTGTCCTCCTGCCAGACGATCGTTTTGATGCCGTACTCCTGGAACGTCTTGAGGTGCTTCTCCATGGTCGGCAGGCTCATGTACCGGTATCCACCGCGCGACGGCGCCGTGCAGAACGAGCAGCGCCACGCGCAGCCGCGCGAGGTCTCCCAGCAGATGAAGTTGCCCTGCACGCCCTCCGGCGGCGGCCCCTCCGCGGTGTCGTTGTAGATCGACAGGTCGCTGACGAGGTCGAGGGCCATCGGCTCGATGGTGTCCATCGGAATGACCTCGGACGTGTCGGCCTTGGTCGGGATCAGCTTGCCCCGGGTGGAGACGTTCGGGATATCCGAGAAGTCGCGCTTGTGGTTGACCGCGTCAACGATCCGGGCGAACGTCAGCTCGCCCTCACCGCGGACCACGATGTCGGCGCCGCGGGCCAGGTAGTACTGCGGGCGGGCGGTGCAATCGACGCCGCCGACGACCACGACCGCACCCGGGTTCACCCTCTTGATGTACTGGGCGAGATCGGCGACGATCTGCGCGCTGTTCGTGAAGTTGCACGTGATGCCGTGCACGTCGCCCGAGCGGATCTTCTCGTCGGCCTCCCCGAACGGCGTCCCGTACCGGTAGCAGTGCATGATCCGCGGACCGTAGGGCAGCGACTTGTACGGCACCCGCTGCCCACCCAGCTGAAGGTCGACGATCTCGATGTCGCAGGAGTAGCCGAAGTGCGGCGCGTACGCCCGCAACCCAGCGGCGAGAGTGGCCAGTGCGCTCTTCGGGTTGTGCGGGCGCTCTGTGTTGATCGGCTCGGTCTCGCCCTCGAAGATCTGTGACGGGTAAGGGGCGTAGTACAGGTTGACTTTCACGGCGCCTCCCGGACCGGCTGGTTCTGGATCACTGGGCTTTCGCACTGAACGGGTGTGGAGGCCCCACCGAAACCGGGGAGTGCGTCGCCAGCAGCCGGTCGATCATGATGTCGACCTTCCGGTCGCGGCTGGTGCCCCAGTCGAGACCGAGTTCCCGGGCCACCTGGCCGGCCCGGAACGTGTCGGTACCGACCAAGGCGTCGTGCAGCACCCCGGTCAGCGGTTCGCCGTCCGGGGCACAGCGGGTTCGGCGGAGCACGGCCAGGCAGCGGGCGACGTCGTCGTCGCCGACCGCGTCGGCGGCGCGGTCAAGGAACTCGTCGTACGGGATCTCCGACAGCGCACCGTCGGGGGTGCGCAGCCGGGCCAGTAGGTCGGCCACGCCGACCGATGCCGGCGCCAGCGCGTTCAGCACGGTGCCCGGTGCACCACTGCAGTCCGGCTCGGCCAAGGCAGCGACCAGCCCGGCGACGGTATCGACCGGGGTCCAGTCGATCCGCGCGCGGGTCGGTGGCCGGACACCCAGCCGCAGGCAGAGTCGCAGGATCATGGTGACCAGCGAACGCGGGTTGGCATAGCCGGTACGCGAATGTGCGGCGACCTCGCCGAGGCGGATGACGGTGGCCGGGATGCCGTGCCCGGCCGCTTCGCGCACCAACTGCTCGCCGACCCACTTGGACTGGCTGTAACCGTCGGCCGGCAGCGTCGAGTCCGGCGCCAGGAACAGTTCCGGCAGCGGGGTCGCCGCCGGCCCCCGCACCGTCGTGGTCGACAGTGTGATGAGTTCCTTGCGCACGTGCGTGCCGGCGAGGTGGATCAGCGAGCGCAGCCCGTCCACGTTGGTGGCGCGCAGGTCGGCGTACCCGTGGAGGGTATCGATCTGGCCGCCGGCGTCGGCGATCGTGCCGACCTCGCGGCAGAGCCAGTCCCAATCCGGGGCCGCCAGGCCCAGTCGTGGCCTGGTCAGGTCGCCGCGCAGCGCCGTGATCCGGCGCAGGTCGCCGGAGCCGCCCGCCTCGGCGAGCGCCGCGACCACCCGGTCCAGAGCGGACTTGCCATCGGTGGCCCGCACCAGGCAGACGATCTGGCGGTCGCCGTGCTCCAACAGCGCGGCGAGTAGGTGGGAGCCGATGAAGCCGGTGGCGCCGATCAGCAGCACGGCGCCCGGGTCGGCGCGCCGCGTGGCCGCCGGGCGCAGGTCGTCCAGCCGCAGGTCCCGCTCGATGTCGTGCGGCGCCGCACGCGAGGCCGCGTGGCGGCCGGTGCGGACCAGTTCGGCCTGCGCCGCAATGGTCGGCGCCTCGAACAGGTCGCGGGCGTTCAGCCGGACGCCGAGCGCGCGTTCCAGCTCAACCACGAGGCGGGCGGCGCCGAGCGAGGTTCCCCCGACGCGGAAGAAGTCATCGTTGTCGTGCGTGCTGAAGCCAAGGACGCGAGTCCAGATCCGGGCGATCTGCCATTCGACGCTGTCCGGCGGGTACGTCGCCTTGGCGGCCGGATCGTCCGGTGCGGCGCCGCTCGACCAACCGCGGAGCCGTTCCTGGTCCACTTTGCCGTTGGACATCAGCGGCAGCGTGGCCAGCTGAACAAACCTGCTTGGTACCAGGGCGGCAGGCAGCCTGGCCCGGGCGTGCGTCCGCAGCGCGTGTTCGGTGACGGACGCTTCCGCCGAGTAGAAGCAGACCAGCGTGGCCGCGGCACCGGACTGGTCGATGACCGCCTTAACCTGGTGCACGCCGGGCACCGCGGTAATGCTCGAATCGACCTCCCCGAGGTCGACCCGCACCCCGGCGATCTTCACCTGCGAGTCGCGACGGCCGCTGAACATCAGCACGCCGTCGTCGCGTATCCAACCGAAGTCGCCGGTCCGGTACAGCGTGTCGCCGGGCACCTCAGGGAACTGGTTGGGTACGAAGGCGAGGCGGGTGGGCTCGTCGTCACCGCGGTAGCCGGCGCCGAGGCAGACGCCGCCGAGGTAGATCTCGCCGACCGCGCCGGCTCGGGCCGGGCGTTGCTGATCGTCGAGAAGCAGGACGAAGGTGTTGGGCAACGGACGGCCGAGCGGGATGACAGTCCGGTCCGCATCGCCGATGGCATGGAACACCGACCCGATCGACGCCTCGGTTGGACCATAGGTGTTGGTCACCCGCGCCTGCGGCAGCATTCGGCGGAACTCGTGCACGGTGAGCGGGTTCGCCGACTCGCCGCCGATGAACACCTGGCGCAGGGACGTCAGCAGGCGCAGGTCTCGCGGGCGGTCCTGGAGCCGCTCCACCAGCAGGTCGAAAATGCTCGGCACGAAGTCGGTCATGGTGACCCGATGCCGGTGGATCTCCGTCAGGGTTGCGTCGAAGTCCAGGATCCCGTCGCGGTCCGGAATGACCACGGTGGCGCCCCGCGTCAGCGGCCAGAGCAGCTGCCAGATCGAGGAATCGAAGGTGTGCGCCGAGTTCTGGAGCACCACGGCACCGTCCGCGGCGAACCGCTCGGTCATGGACAGGAAGCGATTCACCAGGCCACGATGGAGATTGACGGCGCACTTCGGCCGGCCGGTGGAGCCGCTGGTGAAAAAAGCGTAGATCGGGTCGTCCGGGCCCGCGGCGGTGGGCGGCCGCGTCAGCGGTACTCCGGACACGTTCGTACGCACCGGGATCACCGGCACGTGGCCTGCCCCGCTCGTCGGGCGCAGCCCGACAACCGCCGCCGGCGCCAGGTCGTTGAGCATCCGGCGCTGGCGCTGCGCCGGCCACGTGGAGTCGAACGGCACGAACGCCGCACCTGCCCGCATGGTGCCGAGCATGGCAACCAGCAGTTCGACCCGGTCCTCGAGGAGCAGGGCGACGAAGCTTTCCCGACGAGCGCCGGCCGCGAGCAGGTCGGCCGCGACCGCATCGGCCAGCCGATCCATCTGCCGGTACGTGAGCCTGCCGGCGCGGTGGACCACCGCATCGGTATCGGGAAATCTCTTGATGACGCTGTCGATGAGATCGGGCACGGTCATGCCGAGCGGCCGCGGACGGATCGGTCCGGCGAGAAGAGCGCCGTTGGCAGGATGCGATTCGAAGTCGTCTGACGCAGGGCCCGTCAAGGTGTCACCCAGAATGTCACCGCGCTACCTCCCCCGAAGCAGTTCGTAACATTTGAGTGCCACACGGGCCATTCAGGTATTCGAGATGATCGATGACCCCCGTGTCACGTCCTTCAATGTATCGATGGCGCTACAGCCAGTCAAGACACGGGTTCTGGCCGGTTGGTGGTTCCTGGACCACGCGTCGGGGCGGCCGCTCGCCGGGACCCGTTATCGCCCGGTGCCGGCGTAAACGACGGCTTCCTCGCCGTCGCCCAGCTCGAACTGAGCATGGACTCGCCACCCTACGTGGATGAGTCAACATCGACGAGCACCGACGGCCGTGGCGGCGGTACCGGTCGTCCCCGACCTGGTCAAGGGGCTCTCATTGGCTCAGTCGCACAGGAGTTGCGCCAGAGCCTGCCAGAGCCCGCAGGAGAAAGTACTTCGATGGTAAGCAGGTGGGAAGAGACACGACGTGAAGGCCGTGTCTGGATCGATCGGTTCGTCCGCTCGGCTGAGTCGACAGTGGGTGCGCAGGACGTGGTCGAAGTCCTGGTTCCATGGCACGTCAACCACTGGCACTCCGTGAAGAGGTTGGATAGCGGCGCGACGTCGCGTGTGCAGCGTGAGGTGTTGTTCCCTCGCCGCACTACCGGTGCTCGTTGCGCGCGGTACGAATCACCGATCGCTCCACCGTGCGCAGCAGGTGCTCCGCGTCCATGGGCGCGCAAAGGGCCGTGTCGAAGATGGTGTACAGCGTAATCGTCTCCCGGGTAGGCAGAGCGAACAAGAAGAAGAGACCGTCACTGTCGTACTCGTGGCTCGGCTCGCTGGTGCAGACGCTCGCGGGATTGTCGGATGACACCGACGGTGCCTCTGGCTCGCCGCCCTCGTAGTAGTTGATGAAGAACTGGGGTAGGAAGGACTGGTCCGGTGGGATTCGGGTCCCCGTCAGCGCATCGAACAGGTCGTAAGTGTGATACCGCGCGCTCGCTGAGGCCCGCAAGGTCTCCCGGAACGCGGCGCCGACCAACTCGTCCGTTGGTTTGGTCGGGTCCAGCACCGCCAGGCCCCACTGCATGAGGGTCTCCACACCGGTGTCCTGGACATCGGTACGGTTGCTGGTGGCGATCCGGATCGGAACGGTGTGCAGGTCGAACGTCCGGCCGAGTCCCTCGGCCAGACCGGCGAGGAGGACGACGGCCGGGGAACTGCGCAACCGTTCGCATGCCGCCTGCAGCGACAGCCGCAGTGTTGCTGACACCAGAGTCGCAGACCAGAACCGAGGGGTACGCCCCTGCCGAGTTGGTTTCGGCGTCGCCAACGCCCCGGCTTCCTGGGCCCTGGTCCAACGCGCGATGTTGCGCCGCGACAGATCCTGCCCCGCCTCGGAGCATTCGAAGGCGGCCCGGTCGGCAGGCTGATACCGGCCGACGGACGTGGTGGCGGGAGACGTCGGCGGGCACGACGGGTCCTGGGCGCAGAGCCGACGCGCCTCCTCGGCAAGCGCGTCCGTCGCGAACCCGTCCATGGCAAGGTGCGACGCCACCAGATGCAGGGTGGCCGGGCCACGATCACCGGCGACGGTTACGCCGAAGCGCACCGGTAGTTGCGTGTCGTGCTGGAAGGTGTGTCGGTCGAACGCGGATTGGAACTGCGCCACCTCCGCGGCCGACCCGACCGTGACGACCGGTACCTCCAGCCGCGCCTGAGCCAGCACCCGCTGCTGGTGATCGTCGGTGAAGAGGGTCCGCAGACTCTCGTGGCGGGAGAGCAGAGTGTGAATTGCTGCCCCAACCTGCTCCAGTGGCGCCTCGGCGGGTACGTCGACCGATCGGACCTGGTTCTGGCGGTAGGACTCCTCGCCGGTGATGTCGAAGATCGCTTGCTGGCCGAGCTGGCCCCAGGTCATCGGGGCCTGCCGAGCGCGCTCATCCTGCAGCTCGACGAGTAGGCAGTCGACCATGTT
>Ga0070684_100000141_pt1 | contig 48049 bp, 55 predicted proteins | sample KBSC723LmetaG_FD_65653 | JGI IMG/M metagenome (GOLD analysis project Ga0070684, IMG submission 65653) | Corn rhizosphere microbial communities from Kellogg Biological Station, Michigan, USA - KBS C7.2-3L metaG | ecosystem: Host-associated > Plants > Roots > Rhizosphere ...
GCCGGCGGATCTTCGCCGCGGAACATCGCGCGCACCGCGCCCGCGTACTCGCGCATCTCCGGCACGGCTTTGCCGATCGTCGAGCCGAACCAGTTCTCCACAGTCACCTGGTGCGCCACCCCGAGCCCAAGCACCATGCGGCCGGCCGACAGCTCGTCGATCGTCGCGGCGGCCTGCGCGGTCGCCACCGGCGTTCGCGAGTAGATGGGGAGGACCCCGGTGCCGAGCCTGATCCGCTCGGTGCGCGAGGCGTACGCCGCGAGCACGATCAACGAGTCGCGCGCCGCGATGTGCGTGGTGTAGACGGACTCGTACCCGAGCGCCTCCGCCCGCTCCACTCGCTGGAGAGCCGTCTCGAGTGAGCGGCCCGCCGAGATGAAGGTCCCAACTCCCACGGGTGTGGCAGCATAGCCCGGTGGCACGGAGGAGCCCGTGATAGGCGCGGTGCTCGCTGGGGGAAAAGGGTCGCGCCTAGGTAAGGACAGCAAGCCGGCGGCGCTCTTGGCGGGGCGCCCGCTCGTGTCGTATCCGCTCGCGGCCCTCGCCGAGGTGTGCGATCGCGTGGCGGTTGTGTGCAAGCGCGGCACCCTCCTGCCGGACCTCGACGGCGCCGAGCGCTGGGACGAGCCGGACAAGCCGCGGCACCCGTTGACCGGCATGGTGCACGCGCTTTCGGAGGCAGGAGGCGAGCCGGTGCTGGTGTGTGCGGCGGACATGCCGTTCGTCACGGCGGACGCATGCCGCACGCTGCTGGCCGCGCCGCACAAGTCGGTGGCCGTGGTGGCCGCCAGCGACGGTGTGCTGCAGCCGACCTTCGGCGTCTACGCGCCGCAGGCCCTCGAGACATTGCGGGCGGCGCCGGCGAACGCACGCCTGACCGACACCGTGGAATCGCTCAACCCCACCCGCGTGGCATTCCCAGCGCGGTTGATGATGAGCGTGAACACACCTGAGCAGCTGGCCGAGGCGGAAGCGCTGCTCGCCGCGGCGTAGTAGTTGCGGGGCGCTTACGGCAGCAATAACGGGAGACTCGCCCAGGTGGTAGCAGAAAGCGGGCCGTGGGGGAGGACAGTCCCACGACCCGCTTCTGATTTCCCTGCCTACTGCTTACTGCGTACTGCTTACTGGGCCTAGCCGCGGAGGAGGCTAAGCACCGACTGCGGCAGCTGATTCGCCTGCGCGAGCATGCTCGTGCCGGCCTGCTGCAGGACCTGGAGCTTCGTGAGGTTCGCCATCTCGGACGCCATGTCGACGTCGCGGATCTGGCTCTCCGACGCGGTCAGGTTCTCCTGGTACACGCCGAGGTTGTTCGCGACGTGCTCGAGACGGTTCTGCACGGCACCGTAGGTGGCGCGCAGGGTGCTCACGCCGTCGATGGCGTTGTCGATCTCGCTGAGCGTGTTGGCGCTGTTCGACGCAAGGTCGAAAGCGGCGGTCGGGATGGCCGAGCCGTACAGCGTGGCGGTCGTGACCGCGATGGTCTCGCCGTCGTTCGCGCCGACCTGGAACGTGATCGTCACGGCGCCGTTCAACAGCGGGATGTTGTTGAACTGGGCGCTGGTGCCGATGCGCTCGATCTCGCACGCGAGCTGGTTGATCTCGGACTGGATCGCCGTCTGATCCTGGCTTGACAGCGTTCCGTTCTTGTACTCGACGGCCAGCTCGCGGACGCGCTGGAGCATCGAGTGGACCTCGTTCAGCTGACCCTCGGCCGTCTGCACGAGCGAGATGGCGTCGGAGGTGTTGCGAGTGGCCTGGGCGAGGCCACTGATCTGCGCACGCAGCTTCTCGCTGATCGCGAGTCCGGCCGCGTCGTCAGCAGCGGTGTTGATCCGGTAGCCAGACGACAGACGCTCCATCGACTTCTGAAGCTTGTCCTGGGTTCCCTGCAACTGACGGTGGGCGTCAAACGCCTCGATATTCGTGTTGATCCTGAGTGACATTGGTGTTGGTTCTCCTTAGACGCGCGCTCCGGCATCAGGGGCCGGGCGGGGCATCGAATCCGCTTCGGCGCGCGCCGAAGCCTCGTTTTCTTCCTTGACTGCCGCCCAGATCTCCTCGCGGTAGACGGGCAGCGACTTGGGTGCCTCAATTCCGACGCGGGCGCTGTTGCCGACGATCTCCATCACGTGGATCGTGATGTCGTCGCCAAGCATGATTCGCTCTCCGGGTCGGCGGGTGATGATGAGCACGGTCTTCCTCCTTGGAAGTGGGGACGGATCGGATCGATTCGCCTAAGCGGCGCTCTCCGCCGTCGCAGGCTGGGCAACGTTGGCGAACAGCGGGGCACGCATCGGGGCGTTGTCCGCCTCGTTGATGACCTGCCAGCCACGTCCGGCCGACACGACGATCGGCGCACGCAGGTTGGCCGTGCAGTCCTCGACGGGCTGCGTGGCGCGCACGGTCACGTACACGTCAGCGGCGGCCGGGTCGGTGACGCCGATGCGCTTGGCCTCGGAGTCGGACAGCTTGACCTCGTAGTCGGTGAAGAACTGCCACGGGTTGGCCACGGGCAGCGCGAGCGACGGATCGTCGATCGACTGGAGCCACACGATGGCGGCGCCTTCGTCGTTCGCCAGCAGCGCGTAGCGAGAACCGCCAAGACCGATCAGGCCGGCGGGGAACTCGATCACAGCCTCGCCCTCTATCTCTAGGGGGCCGAAGCGCGTGGTGTCGATTGTGAGGGGCATTGAACCTCCTTGGTAACTAACCCCCGCGCTACGACAGGAAGTCGAGGAGCGAGGCTTGCACGATGTTCGCGCCGGCACGCAGCGCGGACTGGTAGACGGTTTGCTGCATGGAGAAATCGATCATCGTCTTCGCCATGTCAGCGTCCTGGGTGTCTGAGAGAAGGCTTGTGGTGGACTGCTCGATCTGAGACAGGCGGTCCGACGCGCTGCTCAGCCGGTTGCTCGTGGCGCCGTTGACCGCGCGGGCGGACGTGAGGTTGTCCATGGCCGAGTCGAGCGACGACAGGTCGGTGGTGCGGAGCGTGTCGGCGTCTGCGGTGGTGCCGCTGCGGAGGTGCTGCGAGATGCCGCGGAGCACGGAGATCAAGCCGCCGTCGCCGGGCACGCCGGAGCCGAGCACGCTCGAGCCGATCGTGTTGACCTGGACGGACACGCCGGGGCCGATCGTGCGGAACACGCCGTTCGTGTCGCCCTGGTAGGCGTCGTTGGCCGGCGAGCCGCCGACCACGTACGGCGCCTGCGTGGTGTTCGCGCCGGAGAAGATGTACTGGCCGCCGTACTTGACGTTGGCGTCGCCCTTGATCGAGTCGATCAGCTGGTCGATCTCGTCGGCGATCGCCGAGCGGGAAGTGGTGCCGTTCGTGTCGTTGCCCGCCTGCACGAGCAGCTCCCGCGCGCGCTGGGCAGCGTCGCTGACGCTGCCGAGCGTGGTCTCGGTGAGGTTGGTCCAGGCGGTGGCGTCGCTGACGGTGCGCTCGTACTGCTGGGTGGCCTCGAGCGAGTTCGAGAGCGACAGCGCCTTGCTGGTGCCGAAGGGGTTGTCCGAGGGCTTCGTGATCTCGCGGCCGGACGAGAGCTTCTCCTGCGTCTGCGAAAGGCGGTTCGAGACGTCCTGGAGGTCGCTGAGCACGTTCCGCGACACCATCGACTGCGTAATGCGGGTGCTCATCAGAGGCCCACCTTTCCTGTGCGGTTGATGAGGATGTCGAGCAGCTCGTCCATCGTCGACATCGCTCGCGCGGAGGCCTGGTAGGCGCGCTGGAACTTGACCATGTTGGTCATCTCCTCGTCCATCGAGACGCCGGAGTTGCTCTGGCGGCTCGAGTCGACAGAGTTGACGAGCGCCTGCGCCGTCGACTCCTTGCGCGTGGCGTCCTGCGCCATCGAGCCGATGCGCGTGACGAAGGTCGAGTAGTTGGCGTCGGCGGTGCCGCCGCGGAGGTTCGCGATCTGCGCGGCGATGTCGCCGGTGCCGGTGGCCGAGCTGGCGACCACCGTGGCGTAGTTGACGTTCACCGAGATCGATGCGGCCTCGGTGCCCGCGGCGCCGACGCTAAAGAAGTCGACGCCTGTCGGTCCGCCGGTGTTGTGGATCGCGTTGACCGAGGTGGCCAGCGCGCTCGCCACGCCATTGAGATCGGCGCGCAGCGAGTCGACCGTGCCGCCGGTCTTGAAGATGTCGTTGAGGGCCTGCAGCTTGCCGCCGGAAGTGGTGGGCGGCGGGCCCGCGTTGTTGAGCGTCTGCGGCCAGGTGACCGTCGCGCCGCTCACAACCGGGGTGGCGGCGTCGCCGAAGTTCACCTGGATCGAGCCGTCGCCCAGGTCGGTGACCGACACCTGACCGAGCTCCGACAGCTTGTCGAGCAGCTGGTCGCGCTTGTCCATCAGGTCGTTCGGGTGGTCGCCGCTCGACACCGCGGTCTGGATGGCCTTGTTGAGGCTGGCGATCTGCTGCAGGCTCTGGTCGATGTCGCCGCCCGGCTGGGTGAGCGACGTGTACTCGGCACTCGCCTGGTTGGCTGCATCGGTGAGCTGGGAGTCGAGGCTGTGGAGCGTCTCGACCACCGTGTTGGCCTGGTCCACGAGCGACTGGCGGCCGGCGTTCGAGGTCGCGTCCTGAGCGACGTTCGACCACGCGCTCCAGAACTTGGCGAGCTGCGCCGAGAGGCCGGAGCTGCTGGGCTCCTGCAGCGCCGCCTCGATCTGGTTCAGCGAGTCCGACGTGGTGGACTGCTGGCCGAGCACCATGTTCTGGCCGCGGTACTGGGCGTCGAGGAACTGGTCGCGCACACGCGAGTAGGACTGGATGTCCACGCCCGTGCCCATCGAGGCGAGCGTGCTGAGGCGGGCGCCGTCGGTCACCTGGAGCGGATCGGAGGATGTGAACACCGCCTGCTGGCGCGAGTAGCCGATCGTGTTCGCGTTGGCGATGTTGTGGGAGGTCACGTCGAGCGCGCCCTGCTGAGCCATGAGGCCGCGTAGCGTGGTCTCCAGTCCGAAGAAGGTCGAGATAGCGGGCATCGGTTAGGCCTGCAGGTTGAGGACGTGGTGGCTGGCCGCCGGCGTGGCCGGGCCGCCCGGGCGGTAGCCCGCGTCGGGCTCCTTGGCGAGCATGCGCACCAGGTGGTCGAGGAAGGCGAGCTCCTGCCGCATGAGCGCGCGGTTGATGCCGTGCTCGCGGCTCACCTCGTCGAGGAGGCCGCGCAGCTCGGCGCTGCGCTCGCGGGCGCGCTCGGCAACGCCCGGGCTCATCAGCCCGGTCATCGCCTCGAGCGTGACCGCCGCGGCCGGCACGCCCAGCTGGGCGCCCGCGCGGACGAGCAGGTCGGTGCGCTCGCTCTCGAGGCGGGAGCGCAGGTCCATCTCAGTCTTGATGTCGGCCAGGCGCGCGAGCACGGTGTCCACGTCGCGGTCGCGGATCGCCGTGCCCTGGCCGAGGATCGAACCGAGCAGCCGGCGGGCCGAGTCGATCTGGGCCTCGAGGTGGACGAGCACGTCGCGCTCGAAGGGGTTCACGGCGTTCTGCGGAATCAGCGTGCCGGTCATGACTGCTCCTGGCGCAGCGCGCGGTAGAGGTTCTCTGCGAGTCCGGTGCCGCCGGCGGCGATGAGGCCATCGGCGAGCTGGTCGGGGAGCATCTGGTTGTAGGCCTGCGTGACGGCGTCGCTCGAGCCGAAGCCCGCGTCGCTGTCATCCGAGCTGCTGCTCGAGTCCGAGTCGTCCTGCGTGGTGCCGACCATGGCCTGGGTCAGCTGCGTGAGCAGCTGGCGCTCGAAGCCGAGCGCGGCCGTGTAGGCCTGCTTGTCCTGCGTGGTGCCGTTGCGGACGTCGGCGGGAAGCACCGCGTCCGGCACCACCGGGAGCGAGTTCAGCGGATCGACGCTCACTGCTTCACCTGGTTGGCGATGCCCGCCATCTCGTCCTGCATCTGGATGGCCTTGCTGGCCATCTCGAAGCCCCGCTGCGCGTCCATCATGCCGACCATCGCGTCGGCCATGTCCACGTTCGAGCCCTCGAGGTACCCCTGCTGAAGGTTGGCCCCGTTCACCGCCCTGGTCGGGCCGCTTGCGGCGGTGGCGGTGAAGAGGTTGTTGCCCGCGGCGGCGAGACCCTCCGGCGAGCGGACGGTCACGAGCCGGAGCTGGCCGACCTGGCGGCCGGCCACGTTCACGGTGCCATCGCTGGCGATCGACACCTGGTCCTCAGACGTGCCGGCGGGGACGGTGATCGCCGGCTGCACGCGGTCGCCGGTGCTGTTCACCAGGCGCCCATTCGCATCAAGATGGAAGTTGCCGTCGCGCGTGAGGGCCGTCTGGCCGCTGGCGGTCCGGACCTGGAAGAACCCCTGGCCGGAGATCGCGACGTCGAGCATGCGACCCGTGGTCTGGAGAGCGCCCTGGCTCAGCGAGCGGCCGAGCTGGGTGGCGGCGGCGCCGGCGCCGGCGTCGACGTTCCTGCCCGCGGCCTTGCCCGCCTGCGTGTAGAGGAGGTCGCGGAAGCCGGTGCGCAGGCTCTTGTAGCCCGTCGTGTCGACGTTGGCCAGGTCGTTGGCCACCGCGTCCATGTGCTGCTGCTGTGCCGCCATTCCTGCGGCGGCGGAGTACAAGCCCTCCAGCATCTCGATTCCTTAGTCGAAGAAATCGGATTGCGGCTTCCGCATAGCGGTCCAGCCGTGAATCCGTATAGGTCGGCCTGGGTAATCGGCCGGAAGGTGCGGGCCTTTAGCGCGAGTTTCGAGTGTCGACTATCGAGTTTCGGATGAGGGTCCTCGAGACCCGATGCCCGATACTCGCTACTGAATCGCCGGGAGCGACTGGACGGCCTTCTGGAGCGTCTCGTCGATCGTCCGGATGGCCTTCTGGCCGGCCTCGTAGGAGCGCTCGGAGCTGATCATGTCGATCATCGCGCGAGCCGGGTCGGTGCCCGATGCCTCGAGGGAGCCGCTGCGGGCGGTGCCCGTGGCGCGGCCGGCCTGTGTGCCGGTGAAGAGCGAGTCGCCGGCCTTGCGGAGACCGTTGACGTTGAACACGCCCGGGCTCGTGGCGGCGGTGCCGTCCGGGCGGACGTTGACCGGCCGGCCGTTCTGGCCGAGCACCTGGTTGCCCAGGGAGTCGGTGAGCGTGCCCTGCGCCGAGCGCATGAACTGACCGTTACGCGTGTAACGAATGCCCTGCGGCGTGCGCACGGCGAAGAAGCCGGTGCCCTCGACGGCGAAGTCGAGCGGCTCGCCCGTGTCGCGCAGCGACGCCGGGGTGAGATCCGTGGTGGTCTGGGCGATGGTCACGCCCGTGCCCAGGGCGCCGATGTTCTGGCCCGTGGAGGTGTTGTGGAGCAGCACGTCGCTGAAGCTGCGCTGGCTTGAGCGGTCGGCCTTGTAGCCGGGCGTAGAGGCGTTCGCGAGATCGTTCGCGATCTGGTTCTGCCGAACCTGCTCAGCGAGCATCCCCGAAGCGGCGATGTAGAGCCCTCGCTCCATTGGCTGGGTAGTCGGCGCTTTGCCAACATCCTTGAGGTGCAGGTTTTCGTAGACCCCGCGCTGCTCAAGGCCGAGCTGCCCATGCTGGTGATCCGGCCGGGCATGACTCTCGCCGCCCGTGTGGCCGAGACGCACGGCTCGCGCGGCCTTCTGATGATCGCCAATGCCGCGCTGGCCGCGGAGCTGCCGGATGGGGTGAAGGCGGGCGACACGCTCCGGCTGCGGGTGCAGGAGGCGAGCTCGGACCGCATCGTGATGCGGATGGAGAGCGACGCCCAGCAGGTGCAGCAGCAGCCCACCGTGGTGCCGGTGCCGCTGCCCGGCGGGCAGCTCGCGCACGTGTATGTGAACGAGCGTGAGGGGGAGGGAGGGCAGACGGCGGGTGGCGGCGGGCAGGTGGCGATCACCTACCAGTCGCCCCAGCTCGGCGCGCTTGATTTCCGGCTGGCGCTCGATGGCGGTGCTCTCACTGCACAGGTAATGGCTAAGGAGGGAGCACCGTATGAGCTGGCCCGAACGCAGGCAACAGAGCTGCAGGAGGCGCTGCACACCGCCACGGGCAGGCCGGTGCAGCTCTCCGTGACAGCACGCCACGACCCTTTCGACGCCTATGCCTGACGAGCCGAAGAGAGCAGCAGCCCTCCGCTACTCGGGCACCGGGGCCCCATCGGTTACCGCGGCAGGGAGAGGCCTGATCGCCGAAAAGATCCTCGAGGAGGCGAAGAAAGCCGGCGTCCCGATCAAAGAGGACAAGGCACTGGCAGAAGCCCTGTCCGGCCTGGAGATGGGAACCGAGGTGCCGGAAGAGCTGTGGGTGGCAGTAGCCCAAGCACTCGCCTGGGCCTACAAACTGGACGCCACAGAAAGCAAAAGGGCCGGCTGAGCCGGCCCTTGCTGGGAACTGGGAACTGGGAACTGGGAACTACGCAACCTCGCTGAACAGCGAGGCCTCGCCGGACAGCTGATCCTTCAGCTTGCGCTTCAGGTGCCCGTGGATCTGGCAGACGCGGCTCTCGGAGACGCCGAGCACGTCGCCGATCTCGCGCAGCGTCAGGTTGTTGACGTAGAGCAGGACCGCCACCTCGCGCTCGCGCTCCGGCAGCTTTGCGAACGCCACGCGGAACTTCTCCTTGGCCTCGGTGGCGGCCGAGGCACGCTCCGGGTCGAGGCGGTTGTCGTCAGACACGAGGGTGTCGATGCGCTCCACCGTGGTCTCCTCGTCGCTGATCACGAGCGTGTTCAGCGAGGTGACCTCGGAAGCCGAGATCTCGTGCTCGCGGGTGGCGAGCTCCTCGGGAGTGGTCGACAGCGAGTCGGCCAGCTCCTCGCGGGTGGGACGGCGGTTGTGGATCGCGATGAAGCTCTCGCGCGCCCGGGCGATGTCGCGCTCCCAGCGGCGGAGCGAGCGAGGCGCCCAGTCCTGGCGGCGGAGCTCGTCGAGCACCGCGCCGTGGATACGGGTCCACGCGAACTGCTCGAGCGTGGCGCCCTTCTCCGGGTCATAGCGGTCGATCGAGTTGATCAGCGCCTCGAGGCCGCACGAGATGAAGTCCTCAACCTCGCAGCGGGCCGGAAGCTCGCGGATCTTCTTGTAGACGATGTACTTCACGAGCGGCGCGTAGGTCATGATCAGCCGGTCGCGCAGACGGGGATCGTTGGACTTGCGGTACTCCTGCCAGAGCTTGAGAGCGTCGTCTGGAGAGATGCGGCGGCGGCTCTTACCGTCAGTTTGCATGGGTTCAAATACTCCTTAGAGGGTCCAGTTTTCCCCTGCCAGAGGGACGGATGAGAAAGTGGATTGGCCCTGACGACGGGCCGCGCTAATCCCCTTGACTGCCGGAGACAAGGCTGTATCGGTCGTGATGTACCCGGCCTGCATCCCACGATCGTGGTAATTGCTCTCGAAACTCTGTCCAGGGTTCAGCTTTGACCCGGGTGGTCGATGAACGGGACATCCGTTCCTCTCGTAGGAGATCGCTTTAGCTATGGCTCTTCGCCTCACCACCGCATCCGCTCCGAAGACCGTCACCCGCACGCCCGCCGAGCTGGGTGCTCTGGCTCGCACGCTTGTTGGCCGGGGGGATGTGGCCGGCTACAGGGCTCTGTTCGGCGAGGTCGCCCAGGACGCCGATCGTCACCGCCGCTACCGCGGCCGCAAGACTCTGCTCGAGGTGGCCATGGGTCACCTGGGCTCGGTCAAGCTCACTCCCAAGCTCCTGCTCGCGGCCGCCCAGGGCGGTGTGGAGATGCTGGAGCAGGAGGCGCGTGAGCCGCTCCTCCTCAATTACACGGGCGTCTTCTTCTACGAGCTCGGCGCGCTGAAGCCGGCCGAGCAGCTCTTCAAGGCCGCCAAGCGCCTCGACCGCGACCTGGCGCACGTCAACTCCAACCTCGACCAGCTCGCTCGCCGCCGCCGCACCGGCGTCGACGTTCTGCGCGGCCTGCCCGCGCAGGTCGGGCTCGAGCTCGGGGAGCTGGCCAAGCGCGTGGAGCGCATCGTGGGCCGCGCCAAGCCGGCGGAGGGCAAGCGCATCAGCCTCGTGATGATCGTCAAGGACGAAGAGGAGATGCTGCCGCGCTGCCTCGACGCCGTGCACGACGCCGTCGACGAGATGATCATCGTGGACACGGGATCCTCCGACCGCACGGTGGAGATCGCCGAGTCCTTCGGCGCCACGGTGCTCCACCACGAGTGGACCGGCGACTTCGCCGAGGCTCGCAACATCTCGCTCGAGGCGGCCACCGGCGACTGGTTCCTCTACCTGGACGCCGACGAGGTGCTCGTGCGCGAGGACGCGCCGCGCCTGCGCGAGCTGGCCGGCCACGTGTGGCGCGAGGCCTTCTTCCTGACGGAGACCAACTTCACGGGCGACGTGGAGGACGGCACCGCCGTGAACCACAACACGCTGCGCCTGTTCCGCAACCGCCCCGAGTACCGCTTCGAGGGCCGCATCCACGAGCAGATCGCCCAGACCCTGCCGAGCGGGCTGCCCGAGCGCATCGAGCAGCCCTCGGTGCGCATCGAGCACTACGGCTACCTGGGCGCCGTGCGCGACGCCAAGGAGAAGTCACGCCGCAACATCGAGCTGCTCGAGCGCCAGCAGGCGGACGGCGAGATGTCGCCGTTCCTCTGCTTCAACCTCGGCTCCGAGTACGCCGCCGCCGGCGACGAGAAGGCCGCGCTGACGCAGTTCCAGCTGGCCTGGGGCATGCTCGGCCAGGACGCCAACATGAGCTCGTACGGCTTCGTGCCCTCGCTGACGAACCGCCTGGTCAAGGCGCTGCGCACCAACAAGCTCTACGACGAGGCGATCGAGCGCGCGAAGGAGGGTCTCGAGATCTTCGAGGGCTTCACCGACCTGCTGCTTGAGCAGGCGCACTGCGCCCGCGAGCAGGGCGACCTCGACAAGGCCGCCGAGATCGTGGAGCAGTGCCTGCGGATGGGCGACGCTCCGGCGCGGTACTCGCCGATGGTGGGCTGCGGCAGCTACCTCGCCCTCGGCGTGCTGGCCGACATCCGCCGCGAGCAGGGCGACTACCTGGCGTGCGAGCGCCTGCTCGGCGAGTGCCTGAGCAGCCATCCGGGCTACCTCGGCGCGGTGCACCCGTTCGCCACCGTGATGCTCATGCGCGGGCTCGAGCCCGAGGCGATGGTGGCCACCGTCGAGTCCACGGTCGGCACCCTCACGCCCAGCGCCCACTTCATGGTGGGCAGCGCGCTCTACGAGCACAAGTTCGCCGAGACCGCCGAGAAGCAGTTCCGCGCGGTGCTCGCCAAGCAGCCTTCGAGCGACCCCGCGCGCGTGGCTCTGTCCGAGACGCTCCTGTCCCAGTCCCGCTGGGCCGAGGCGGCCGAGGCGGCCGCCGCGGTGGAGGACACGAGCGGCTACGCCGCCACGGCCCGCCGCAGCGAGCTGTTCGCCCGCATCATGGACGGCGACCACGACGGCACGCAGGGCGCGCTGGCCCAGGCCGAGGAGATCGGAATGGCCGACGGCGACCTGCGCATGCTCCGCGCCTGGGATGCGCTCCGCTCGGGCGGCGCCCTGCCTTCGATCCTCCCGCTCGAGTCCGGCGCGCTGCTGGCGCTCACCCTCGAGGCTCTGCTTCGCGTCGAGGAGGTCGAGGCGTTCGCCGAGCTGCTCCCGCTGCTCGACCGCCTCACCCTTCCCGCGCGCGAGCGCCGCGAGCTCCTGGCCTCGATGTACCTGCGTCGCGGGTTCCTCGATTCGGCCGGCGACGAGTGGATTGCCTCGGTGCAGGAAAGCGGCCCCGACGCTCGTTCCCTCTTCGGGCTGGCTCAGGTCGCGGCGGCACGCGGTCTTCTCGAGGACGCTCAGATGTTCGCCGAGGAGACCCGCGCGCTCGATCCAGGCCACGAGGGAGCGAGCAAGCTCCTGGGCGCCCTGGCCGCGGCCGCGTGAGCCATCCCCCATTCAAGTTATTCCCGGGAAGGCCGAATAGACCCGGCAAAGCCCGGATCACATCCGGGCCCCCGAAGTGAACTCCATTAGGAGGAGATCTAGATGAGCTTTGAAGTGCCCCCGGTCAGCAGCACTCCGGTGCCTGCCGCCCAGCCGGTGGAGCGCACGGACAAGCCGCAGCCCGTGAACGGAAAGGATGTCGACGCGGTGCAGCTGGACATGATTCCCTCGAGCCCGCCCGAGGAGCTGTACGACCAGATCGACGCCGCCGCCATGCGGGTTGACGAGCTCAAGTCGGAGGGTCGTGAACTGCATTTCTCGTTCAACGAGGAGAGCAAGCGCGTTCAGATCGAGGTCCGCGACCTCAAGGGAAACGTGCTCCGGACGATTCCCCCGTCTAAGGCTCTGTCCGTCGCAACCGGCGACAAGCTGGACTGACCCACTAGGAATCCAAGTTGGCTAGCACCTCTGTAACCGATCCGCTGAACATGGGCCTGAGCGGCCTCGCGTCGGGCATCGACACGAGCGCCGTCGTGGACGCGCTGATGAACGTGGCCAAGCAGCCGCAGACGGCGCTGACCCACAAGAAGGCGCAGGCGAGCGCGCGCGCGACCGCGCTCGGGGCGATCAAGGCAGAGCTGAACGGCGTGAAGGGCCTGGCTGATGCGCTGCGCTCGCCGGGCCTCTTCGCCAACACGCAGACGGTCGACTCGAGCGACACCTCGAAGATCACCGCCACGCGTCTGTCTGGAGCGGGAACGGGCGGCACCCAGATCGTGGTGCAGCGCCTGGCCAGCTCGCAGCAGCGCACCTACAACTTCACTCCCGACTCGGGCTCTGACACCACGATCGATTTCGGCGGCGGCAAGACGCTCACGATCGCGGCCGGCTCCACGATCGACGACATGGTGAGCCTGATCAACTCCTCGAGCGCTTCGCCCGTGTACGCCGCGTCGGTCACCGACCCGAACGACCCCTCCGGCACGAACAAGCTGCTCGTGCTGTCGAGCAAGGTCCCGGGCTCGGGCGGCGACTTCTCGCTCGCGTCTGGCACTACCACCGGGCTCAGCGAGATCACGGCGGACGCGAAGGCGCATGCCGCCACGGCCGCCACCCAGACCTTCGACTACGACCCGTCGAGCGACGGTTCGATGACGATCAACGGCACCACCGTGAACATCACGGCCGGCTCGACGGTCGACGACGTGGTGCAGGCGATCAATGGCGCCAGCACCGGCGTGACCGCCAGCAAGGACGCCAATGGCCGGCTGCTGCTCACGAGCAACACCACCGGTTCCGGCAGCGGCTTCACGGCGGGTGGCACGCAGTTCACGCTGAACAGCTCGGCGGCCGGCCAGGACTCGACCCTGACCAACCTGAACGCGGCCTACAGCGTTGACGGCGGCCCCACCCGCTACGCCACCTCGAACATCGTCACCGACGCCGTGCCCGGCCTGTCGCTCACACTCAAGGCAGCCAGCACCACGGCGGTCACGATCACGGTCGGCTCGCCGGCGCCGGACGTCGACACCATCAAGCAGGCCGTCCACGACTTCGTCGACTCCTACAACGCGCTGATGAGCGACCTCAGCTCGCGCATCTCCGAGCAGCCGGTGATCCCGCCGCAGCAGGACAGTGACTACCTCAAGGGCCTCTTCTTCGGCGACGGGATGCTCACGAACATCCAGAGCCGGGTTCGGAACGTGATGATGAGCCCGATCGGAAGCGATCCGTCGCTCAACCTGCTGTCGCAGATCGGCATCTCCACGGGCGCCACCACCGGTGGCGGCACCGTGAACCAGGACTCGATCGACGGCAAGCTCGTGGTGGACGACGACAAGCTCACCGCGATGCTCACCTCCAACCCCGACGGCGTGAAGAAGCTGCTCGGCGCGACGGTGGGCACGAACGGCTTCGCCCAGGCGCTCGATGCCGCCCTCGATCCCGAGGTGCAGGCGGGCGGCGACTTCGACACGCTCATCAGCCAGGCCAACAGCCAGGTGTCGGACTACGCCGATCAGATCGCCGACTGGGACCAGCGGCTCTCTGACCAGCAGGACCGCCTGAAGGCGCAGTTCTCGGCGATGGAGCTCGCGCTCTCGAAGTCGCAGAGCACGCAGTCCTGGCTCACGGGCCAGATCGCCAGCCTCCAGAACGGCTAGGGAAATAGCCCCTCAAAGCGGGGCGCTTCCGGTCGATTACCAGGGCGATCCCTCCCCGAAATGGAGACCGCTCGATGAACCCGACCCTCGCCCCCCAGGCTTACAAGGAGAGCGCCATTCTCACGGCGCCGCCGGAGCGCCTCGTCGTGATGCTGTACGACGGCATCCAGCGCTTCCTCTTCCAGGCCACCGTTGCCATGCGCGAGGGCAACATCGAGATGACGAACAACCGTCTCCAGCGGGCCGAGGCGATCATCGACGAGCTGAACGCCACGCTCGACATGTCCCAGGGCGAGGTGTCCGAGCGCCTGCGCGCGCTCTACAACTTCTCCAAGCGCCACCTCCTCCAGGCCCGCATCAAGCGCAGCCCGGAGATGATCGAGGAAGCCGCGAAGCTGCTCGACACGGTGGGTGACGCATGGCGTCAGATCGCCGGGTCCTGACCGACCCGTACGAGCGGATCCTCGAGCTCGGCGAGCTCGAGCTGGAGCTCGTGCAGGGTGCGCGCTGGGAGGAGCTGGCCGAGCTGGGCGCCGAGCGCGAGCAACTGATCGCCAGCCTGCCGCCGCTGCCTCCGCACACCGCCCGGGGACCCCTGGAGAAGGCCGCCGAGCTGCAGCAGCGCGTGTCGAATGAGTTGGCCCGGTCGATCGCCCTGGCCCGCGAGGGCGCCGGGCGTCTCGACCGCGGCCGCCGTGCGGCCGCGGGCTACGCACCGCCGGTTCAGCGCCGCCGGCTCGTCGACTCGGCCGGTTAGCACCGGCGCGTCCACCGTCCACCGACCACCGTCCACAGGGCGGTGAACCGACGGACCGGTGGACTGTGGACGGTGGACGGTGGACGTAGTGCCTAAAGCAGCCCGTCCTTCTGCCGATCACCCCGGTTGGCTCCACGGACTGGAACCGTGATCGATCCATGGATGGATTGACCGAAAGGCGCATCCATGAATCTGTTCGATACCACTGACCTCAGTCTTCAGGCCGCCATCCGGGGCTCGAGCCTCCGCCAGACGGCGCTCGCCCAGAACGTGGCCAACGCCAACACGCCCGGCTACCAGCGCAAGGACGTGGACTTCGAGTCCTCGCTCCGCGCGGCAATGGCGGACGGCACCAACCCGGACTCGGTGCAGTTCGACGTGACGACCGATCCGTCGAGCCCGATGCAGCCGGACGGCAACAGCGTGGACATCGACGTGGAGTCCTCGAAGCTCGCCGAGAACGGGCTCACCTACGAGTCGCTCGTGAGCGTGGCCAAGGGCCGCATCGAGATTCTCCAGAGCGCGATCGGGGCTGGTTCCTGATGGGCATGTTCGACGCACTCGACATCTCGGGCAGCGCGCTCAGCGCCGAGCGCCTGCGGATGGATGTCACGTCCGAGAACCTCGCCAACGCGCAGACCACGCGCGGCGCGAACGGCCAGCCGTATCGCCGCAAGGAGGTCGTGCTCCAGGAGATGGGCGGCAACTCAAGCTTCGGCGCCACGCTTGCCGGCGTCATGGGAGGCGCAGGCTCGGGGGAGACCCCCGGCGGCGTCCAGGTGGCCGGCATCGTCGAGGACCAGAGCCAGGGGCAGCTGGTGTACGACCCGAGCCACCCGGACGCGAACGCGCAGGGCTACGTGCGCATGCCCAACGTTGAGTCCGTGACGGAGATGACGGACCTCATCACGGAGTCGCGCTCGTACGAGGCCAACGTGACCGCGATGCAGACGGCCAAGTCCATGTACACGAAGACGCTCGACCTTCTGCGCTGATGGCTCTCCCGATCGATCCCAGCTTCCTGGCCAAGGGCGCCGAGTGGCAGATCCAGTCGCCCACGGCCACGCCCGGCCAGCAGCAGGGCGGCGGCCAGAGCTTCGGCGGCGCGCTGTCGCAGGCCATCCAGGGCCTTGCCGACTCGCAGACCCAGGCGGCGGATGCGGCTCAGTCGCTCGCGGCCGGAGCCGCCACTGACCCCTCGTCGGTCGTCATGTCCGTCGAGCGCGCACGACTTTCGATGCAGCTGGCCTCACAGATCCGGACCAAGGCCATCGAGGCCGAAAACGACATCTTCCACACACAGGTATAGGTAAATGGGTTCCCTCATCCAGAACACGAGCACGAAGGGCAAGATCGGCATGGCGGCGGCGGCAATCGGCGTCGTGCTGGTGGCCATCTTCCTGATGAAGATGGCGACGTCGCCGAGCTACTCGACGGTCGCCACCGGCGTCGATCCGGCGCAGACGGGCAAGATGACCGCCGCCCTCGACACCAAGGGCGTCAAGTGGAAGCTCGTGAACAACGGCACCGGCATCGCCGTGGACTCGGGCCAGACCGCCGAGGCCCGCGTCGCGCTCGCCGAGCAGGGACTCCCGCAGAACGGCCAGGCCGGCTTCGAGCTCTTCGACAAGCAGAAGCTCGGCGCCTCCAACCTTCAGCAGCAGGTCACCTACCAGCGCGCGCTCGAGGGCGAGCTCGCCCAGACGATCGAGCAGGTGCAGGGCGTGACGAGCGCTCAGGTGAACCTGGTGCTCCCCGAGGAGCAGCTCTTCTCGGACCAGAACTCGCAGTCCAAGGCCTCGGTGCTGCTCTCGACCGGCGGCCAGCCGATGGACCCGAACTCCGTGCGCGGCATCGCGCAGCTCGTGGCCGGCGGCGTGAAGGGCCTGCAGCTGGGCAACGTGTCGATCACCGACAGCACCGGCCAGCTCCTGTGGCCCACGAGCGACACGCTCGGCAATGGCCCGAGCGCCAGCCTCAAGCAGGCCGCCCAGAACCGCTACAACCAGCAGCTCGGCGCGCAGCTTCAGGCCATGCTCAACCAGACGGTCGGCGTCGGCAAGGGCACCGTGCAGGTGAACGCCGACCTGAACGTCGACCAGACGAGCAAGGACGCCCTGCTCTACGCGAAGAAGGGCGTGCCGCTCGAGCAGAAGAAGCAGAACGAGAAGCTGGCCGGCTCCGGCGGCGCCAGCGGCACCGCGGGCACGGGCTCGAACATCCCGAGCTACTCGGGTGCGGGCGCCGGCGGCGGCAACAACAACTACAACAACACTTCCAGCGACACGACCTTCGGCGTGAGCAAGACGGTCGAGCACACCAAGGTCGCGCCCGGCGCGATCAACAAGCTCGGCGTGGCCGTGCTGGTCGACAAGTCGGTGCCGCCCGCCACCGTGGCGCAGCTCCAGTCCGCGCTCGGCGCGGCCGCGGGCATCACGCCCAAGCGCGGCGACACCATCACGGTGAGCCAGGTGGCCTTCGCCAAGCAGCCGCCGGCGACCGCGCCGAAGGCCCCGCTCAACCCGGTCGGCTACGCCAAGTACGTGCTGCTCGCGTTCGGGCTCATGGGCTTCCTGTTCTTCATGATGCGCCACCTCAAGAAGCGCGAGGACGAGACGCTCATGCGCAAGCCCACGTGGCTGACCGAGATCGAGGCGCCCACGACCGTGGCCGAGCTCGAGGCCGGCAACGGGGGCGGCATGCCCATGCCGCAGGAGTCGTCGCAGAAGAAGGGACTCGAGGAGCTGGCCGACCGGTCGCCCGACCGCGTGGCCCAGCAGGTCCGGCTCTGGATGAACGAGGCGTAACCCGCCATGTCCGAAGCTCTCGCACCCCCAATCGAAAGCAAGGCGCTCACCACGCCGGCCGCGAAGCTGAACGGCCGCCAGAAGGCAGCCGTGCTGCTGGTGTCGCTCGGCGCGCAGCGCGCCTCGGCGATCTTCCGCCACCTGCGTGAGTCGGAGATCGAGCAGCTCTCGCTCGAGATGTCGAAGATGGAGTCCGTGCAGGCGGAGACGGTGGATGCCGTCTTCGGCGAGGCCTCCGAGGAGCTGATGGCGGCCGAGTACATCGCCCAGGGCGGGCTCGACTTTGCCCGCGAGGTGCTCGAGGGCTCGGTTGGCGAGGACCGCGCGAAGGACATCATCGGCCGCCTCTCGGCGATCATCGAGCTGCGCCCGTTCGAGTTCCTGCGCCGCACGCCGCCGGAGCAGATCCAGGCGTTCCTGGCCGGCGAGTCCACCCACACCCTTGCGCTCGTGCTCGCGAACATGAGCACGTCGATCGGCGCCCAGGTGCTCGCGCAGCTACCGCCCGAGCAGCAGGCGGAGGTCGCGATCAAGATCGCCGAGATGAGCGAGACGAGCCCCGAGGTCATCAAGGACGTCGAGGCCGTGATGCGCAACAAGCTGTCCCTCGTCAAGTCCGAGGACTACGCCGCGTCAGGCGGCGTGAAGGGCCTCGCGGACATCCTCAACTCGGCCGACCGCGCCACCGAGCGCAATGTGATCGAGACCCTGGCGCAGAAGGACAGTCAGCTGGCGGAGGAGATCCGCATGCTGCTGTTTGTCTTCGAGGACATCGTGAAGATCGACGACCGCGGCGTTCAGCTCGTGCTGAAGGACGTCGACCAGAAGGACCTCGCGCTCGCCCTCCGTGGCGTGTCCGAGGAGGTGAAGCAGAAGATCCTCGGCAACATGTCGCAGCGCGGGGCCGAGATGCTCATCGAGGAGATGGAGTATCAGCCGCCGCAGCGCCGCTCGATCATCGAGGAGGCGCAGGGCCGCATCGTCGCCACCATCCGCCGCCTCGAGGACTCGGGCGCGATCGTGATCGCGCGCGGCGACGACGGCGAAGAGGAGGCCGAGGAACTTGTCTAGCGTCGCCGAGGCGCCGACGGCCGCCTTCTCCTTCGATCAGCTTCCGCCCGAGCCGGCCGGCGCGCGCATCACCAGTGCGAGTGCCGACCCGCGGGCAATGGCAGAGGACTTCATGGCCGCGGCTCGCGCCGAGGCCGATGACCTTCGCCACACAGCACGTCAGCAGGGGTACGAAGAGGGCTACCAGGCCGGCATAGCCGCGGCGCGGGAGGAGCTCGCGCCGGCGGCCACCGCCATGGCCCACGCACTGGCCGAGGCGCAGCAGCTGCGCGCCGAGGCCGCCGACCAGGTGGAGGCTCGCGCCGTCGAGCTGTCGCTCCGCCTGGCCGAGAAGGTGCTCGCCGGCACGCTCGAGGTGCAGCCCGAGCGAGTTGTCGACGTGGTGCGCGGCGCACTGCGCTGCCTTGTGGACCGCGAACGCGTGACCGTGCAGGTCAACACGCTCGACCTCGAGCTCGTGCGCGATGCGGTGGAGCCGATCGCGTCCACGCTCGGCGGCATCGACAACATCGACGTCCAGGAAGACCGCCGCGTCGCGCGCGGCGGGGCTCTGGTGCGCAGCGCCGCCGGCGAGGTGGACGCCACCATCGAGACCAAGCTCGCGCGCGCCCGCGAGGTGCTCGAAAGCGAGCTACGGTCATGAGCGAGGCCCTGCTCGAGGGGGCGTTCGAGGCCCTCAAGTGGAGTGACCTTCATGCGCGCCGCGGGCGCGTGATCAACCTGATCGGCCTGATCATCGAGGCGACCGGTCTCGAGGCCGAGGTGGGGGAGGTGTGCGAGGTCGAGACGGGCCGCAACCGCGAGTCCGTGCCCGCCGAGGTGGTGGGCTTCCGCGACTCGCGCACGCTGCTCATGCCGCTCGGCGAGATGCACGGCATCGGCCCGGGCCGCGCCGTCACGCCCACGGGCAAGCAGTTCCGCGTGAAGGTGGACGACGAGTTGCTCGGGCGAGTGCTCGACGGCCTCGGCCGCCCGCTCGACACGCGCGGGGAGGCGCCCGACGGCCACGCGGTTTCCACGATCGCCTCCGCCCCCGACCCGATGGAGCGCCCGCCGATCAAGGAGCGCGTGTCGCTCGGCGTGCGCGCGCTCGACGCTCTCGTGCCATGTGGCCGCGGGCAGCGCCTCGGCATCTTCGCCGGCTCCGGCGTGGGTAAGTCGTCGCTCCTCGGAATGATCGCCCGCTCAACCTCCGCGGACGTGAACGTGATCTGCCTGGTGGGCGAGCGAGGCCGAGAGGTGCGCGAGTTCATCGACCGCGACCTCGGCTCCGCGCTCACCCGCAGCGTGGTGATCGTGGCCACCTCGGACCAGCCGGCGCTCGTGCGCATCAAGGCAGCCTTCACCGCTACGACCATCGCCGAGTACTTCCGCGACCGCGGCAGCAACGTGATGCTGATGATGGACTCGGTTACGCGCTTCGCCATGGCGCAGCGCGAGGTCGGCCTCGCGATCGGCGAGCCGCCCGCCACCCGCGGTTACACGCCGAGCGTGTTCGCACTGCTGCCCAAGCTGCTCGAGCGCAGCGGCAACAACCGCAACGGCTCGATCACCGGCCTCTACACGGTGCTGGTGGACGGCGACGACATGAACGAGCCGATCGCCGACGCGGTGCGCTCGATCCTCGACGGCCACGTGGTGCTCTCGCGCGACCTGGCCCACGCGAACCACTACCCGGCGATCGATGTGCTCTCGAGCGTGTCGCGACTCGTCGGCGAGGTGGTCACGCCCGAGGTGCGTGCGGCCGGCCAGGAGGTGCGCCGCATGATGGCCGCCTACAAGGAGAAGGAGGACCTGATCGCGATCGGCGCCTACCAGCACGGTGCCGACCCGCTGACCGACCTGGCCATCGCCAAGCGCGACCCGATCAACGACTTCCTGCGCCAGCGCGTGGACGAGCCGAGCACCGCCGAGGAGGCGGATGAGCTGCTGATGCAGCTCGGATCGGTGCCCGACACCCAGCACCCGGCACCCGACACCTGGGAAGACGTCCAGCCCGAGCCCATAGCCCCCGGCCCGAGCGCGATCCCACCCCTCCATCTGGCGGTCTAGCTGCCGACTAACGAGAACGGATGACTCCCACCCGACACCCACGCGTACGCGAGATCGACTTCCGGCGCCCGTCGAAGTTCAACCGCGAGCAGGTCCGGCGGATCGAGGTCGCGCACGAAAATTTCTGCCAGTCGGCGTCGAGCCGCATGTCGGCCGAGCTCCGCACGGAGCTCCAGCTCGGCGTGCTCAACACCGACCAGCTTCCGTACGGCGTTGTGATGGCCGAAGAGGTGCCGCGCGCAGCGCTCGTGAACCTGCTGCGCGTCGACCCGCTCGACACCGAGATCGCGCTGATCATGGACCTGCCGTTCGCGCTCGCCCTGGTGGCGCGGCTGCTCGGCGGCCACGGCGGCCCGTCCGGCCAGCCCACCTCTCTCACCGACGTGGAAACCACCGTGGCGATGCGCGCCGTGAGGAGCTTCGTGCACGCGCTGTCCTCCACCTGGCACGACCTTGCCGACGTGACCCTCGAGCCGAGCGGCCACGCGATCTCGCCGATGTCCGTGCAGATCGTGTCGCCCAGTGAGCCGACTCTGCTGCTGAACCTCTCGGCCATGATCGACGGGCTCATGTCGATCATGACGCTGGTCATTCCCCACAGCGCCGTGGAGAAGATCATGTCGAAGCTCGAGCAGGGCCACTACGGCCCGGCGCAGATCGACGACCAGAGCGCGGCCGACATGCACCATGCGGTCGGCGACGTGGACATGGACCTGCGTGCCGAGGTGGGCGCTATCAACCTTCCACTGCTCGAGGTGCTCGGCATGCAGGTGGGCGACGTGGTGCGGCTGCGCCGTCCCGCCGCCAAGGGTGTCGTGCTCTACGCGGGCGACGTGCCCGCGCACGTGGGTGAGGTCGGCCGCAACGGCAACTCCCGCGCCGTGCAGATCCGCCAGCCGTGGGGAGGGCTCTCGTGAGCGAAGAAGAGAATCTTCCCAGCGCGGAGGACATGCGGGCGCGGTATGCGCACTTGATGAATGACGACGAGCCGGCTCAGGATGAGTCCACCGTCGACAGTCCACCGTCCACAGGGCCTGAGCCCGAGCCTGCTGCTGAGCCCGAGGCTGCGCCTGCCGGCGATGAGGAGGCCACAGGCCACGGGCCACAGGCCACAGAGCCGGAGCTCGAACCGGAGCCTGAGCCAGCGGCGCCTGCCGCCGCTGTCGAGCCGCTGCCCGCCATCGAGCCGGAGCCGGAGCCGGAGGCCGAGGAGGTCAGCGATCCCTCGGACGATCTGGCCGCCCATCTTCTTGACGTGAAAGTTCGCCTGTGGGCTGAGCTCGGCCGCGCGAAGCTTCCGCTCGCGCAGGCCGTCTCGCTTGGCGAGGGAGCCATCGTGGACCTCGACAAGGAGCCCGAGGAACCCCTCGATGTGCTCGTGAACGGACTGCCTTTCGCCAAGGCCCGGCTGTTGCTGGTGGATGGCGAGTGGGCGATCCGGCTCGAGGAGATCGTCGCGAGTCCTACGGCTGTCGAACAGGCGTCCAGCTCAGGTTCAGGAGCCTGAGCGCCAGTCGATCACTCGGGCCGTGGACCGTCCCTTCACGTTCAAGCTCGAGCGCGTGCGCGCGCTCCGGGAGCGCAAGGAAGAGCTCGCCAAGGAGGAGCTCGCCGCGTCGCTCGCGCTGCGTCTCCGCGGTGAGGCGATGCTGCAGGCTGCCGCCGAGCACGTGGAGCAGGCCCGCGGGCTTCAGCGCGCCGCCGCCGGCGCGCCGATGAGCGCCCAGGATCTTCAGGCCGCCCAGCTCTACCTCGAGCGCACCGAGCGCGAGCGCGAGCACGCGTCGCTCAACCTGGACCGCCAGGACGCCGAGGTGGACGCGCGCCGCAGCGCACTTCAGAGCGCCGCGCGTGAGCGCGAGGTGCTCGAGCGCCTCAAGCAGCGCAAGCAGGCCGAGTACCGCCGCGAGGCGGGCCGCCGCGAGGGCGCGCTGCTCGACGAGATGGCGATCACGATGTTTCGCCGGGGGCGGACGGCATGAGCGTCGCCGAGGCAGTCGCCCGCGTCTCGCAGATCGAGGCACTCATCGCGTCGGCCGGCGCCGGCTCGCCGTCGCCGTCGGTTGCGACCTCCACCAGCTTCGACCAGCAGCTCGCGCAGGCCACCACCGCGCAGGCGGCCACGAGCACCACGACGTCGACCGCCGACGTGGGCTCGGGCAGCGTCCCCTACGAGGACCTGATCAACAGCGCCGCCTCGAAGTACGGCATCGACCCCGCCGTGCTCAAGGGCCTGATCAAGCAGGAGTCCGGCTTCAACCCGAACGCCGGCAGCCCCGCCGGCGCGCAGGGCCTGACCCAGCTGATGCCGGGCACGGCCGCCTCGCTCGGGGTGACCAACGTGCACGACCCCGCGCAGTCGATCGATGGCGGCGCGCACTACCTGAAGATGCAGCTCGACCGCTTCGGCGGCGACTACAGCAAGGCTCTCGCCGCGTACAACGCGGGCCCGGGCGCCGTGCAGCGTTACAACGGCGTGCCGCCGTACGCGGAGACGCAGAACTACGTCAAGAACGTCCTCTCGTTCGCTGATCAGTACCGCCAGGACGGCGGTCAGGCGGCGACGAGCCAGTCCCAGTCCACTCCCTACTCAACGGTTTGACATGACACCTGATCGAGCAGCACCAATCACCTCGCAACCACCGCCCGGAAGGCCGCCCGCGAGGGGCAGGTCGGAGGGGACTGGAGATCCTTTCGGAACACTCCTCGACCAGCACCAGGCCCGGACCGCAGCTGCGGAAGGCCAGAAGAAGGTCAGTGACTCGCGAATCGAGTCGAAAGAGGAAAGGCCACAGGCCACAGGCCACGGGCCACAGGACGCTGACAAGGCGTCCAAGCCTGCCGATAAGGCGTCCAAGCCTGCCGATAAGCCGGCCAAGCCTGCTTCCGATAAGCCGGATACGCCTGCCGCGGACAAGCCGGCCGCGCAGCCGGCAGTTGCCGCTGCGGTTGCCGTTATCGCTCAGCCGGTCGTGCCTGTTGCGGCTCCGGTTGTGACCGTGGCGGCCGAGGCCGTGTCGGTCTCGCAGGTGGCGGCTCAGGCCGTCGACGCCGGCGCCAAGGGTCAGGCCGCTCAGGTGGCCGCCCCGGTGCTCGCCGCCACGGCCACCGCCACGGCGGCCGCCGGCGAGGCTCAGGCCCAGATTCAGGTTGCCGACGGTGCTCAGGTGCCCGCGCAGCCGGGTGTCGACCCGAAGGCCGTCGCTCAGCCGGGCCAGCAAGCTCAGGCCACCCAGCCGGCCGCTGCTCCCGCGCTGCCTGACGTCCCGGTGACGGCGGCTAAGCCCGCCACTCCGGCCACGCCCGAGGTGAAGGCTCAGGAGACCGCCACGCCCAGCACGCCCGCCCCGACTGCTCAGGCGTCCACCGCGCCGGCTCAGCCGAAGGCGCCCGTGCAGGCGCACGACGCCCCGGCCCAGCAGCAGAACGCCGGCCAGCAGCAGCAGCTCCAGCAGCAGCAGCAGGCTCCGGCAGACACGCCCGCTCCGGCGGCACCGGCGCAGGCCCAGGCTGCGGAGCCTGTAATCAGTACTCCGCAATCTGCGCCCTCGCCTGTGGCGGCTCCGGTTCAGCCGGCCGCGCAAGCGGCCGCGCCCGCCAGCGCTCCGGCGCCGGCTGCTCCGGTGCCCGGCATGCGACTTGCGCAGGCGGTCGAGACGGTGCAGCAGATCGTCCGCATCTCGCAGTCGAACGGCATCACGCAGGCCCGCGTCCAGCTCCATCCCGAGGACCTCGGGCAAATCAACATCCACCTGCGCTCCACGCCGGATGGCGTGGTGGCCAAGGTGGTAGCGGACGCCTCACAGGCCGCTGCGGTGCTGCGCGACGGCGGCGACGAGCTGCGTCGCCAGCTGGCTCAGCAGGGCATCAACCTCACGCACTTCGACGTCGGCACCGCCGGCCAGGAGCAGCGCGGGGCGGCCTTCGGAAACGGCGGCTCCCAGCAGCGGAGCAGCCACGGCAACAACGCCGAGAACCCGGCGCCCGACACCCAGCACCCGACACCCGTCGACGAGACCACCATCGCCCTGCCTAACGGCGTGCTGGTCGACGTCCTCGCCTAACGACAAGGAGACACGAGAAATGTCCGTAGATCCCACCAACTCGATCAGCACTCCGACGTCGGCGGCGAGCACTCAGCAGCGCGACAACACGTCGCTCGACAAGGACAGCTTCCTGAAGATCCTCGTCGGCCAGATGCAGAACATGGACCCGATGTCGGCGAGCAGCCAGGACCCGACGCAGTCGGTCACGCAGATGACCCAGTTCTCGATCCTCGAGCAGCTTCAGAACATGGCGACCTCGTCGAGCGATGCACTGAACGCCCAGAAGCAGACCCAGAGCCTGGCGCTGCTCGGCAAGACGGTCAATTACAAGGACGCTGACAAGAACAGCGTGAGCGGCGTGGTGCAGAAGGTCGACTTCGGCACCGACGGCACGACCAAGCTGACGCTCGACAGTGGCGTCCAGATCACTCCGAGTGACGTGCTGGGGGTCCAGTGACCGACGCCGCCCACAACCCCGCACTGGTGCCGCCCGGGCTCGCGCCCGCGGCGACGCCGGCGGTCGGGCAGACCTCGGGCGCCGATTCGGCGCGACGGTTGGGTGGCCCGACCTTCCAAGAGATCTTCCGGCAGCACGCCGGCAAGCTGCAGTTCTCCCAACACGCTCTGCAGCGAATCGAGCGCAGGGGCATCGACCTCTCGGACGGGACGCTTGGCCGTCTCGAGGCGGGCGCCGCCCGTGCCGCGAGCAAGGGCTCACGCGACTCTGTCGTGTTCGTGGACAACACCGCTTTCGTGGTGTCCGTTCGCAACCAGACCGTCATCACGGCGGTTGACCGAGAGCACATGCGTGAGCACGTGTTCACCAACATCGACTCTGCGGTCATCGCCTGATGCGCGACCCGCGTAACCACGACGGCCGGACCCCATGGATGGGGAGGCCGCTTCCGAGAAAGGAAACGATGCCCCGATGATGCGGAGCATGTTTGCCGCGATCAGCGGCCTCAAGACGCACCAGATCATGATGGACGTGACGGCGAACGACATCGCCAACGTCAACACCATCGGCTACAAGGCCAGCCGCACCACGTTCAAGGACTCGCTCGCCCAGCTTCAGCGCGGCGGCTCGGGTCAGGGTCCGGGCCAGGGTGGCTCGAACCCGGCGCAGGTCGGCCTCGGCACCCAGCTCGGCACCATCGACAACGTGATGGGCTCGGGCGCCCTTCAGTCCACCGGCAACGCCACCGACGTGGCGATCCAGGGCGAGGGTTGGTTCCGTATCGGCCAGGCCACGGTGACCGGCACGACCGCCACGCTCACCGCGGGCACGCAGGAGTACACCCGCGCGGGCAACTTCGACCGCAACGACCAGGGCTACCTGGTCACGGCCGACGGCTTCTACGTGATCGGCCGCACCGTGCCGAGCACGACCGTGACGGCGACGCCCCCGGGCGCCGACCAGCTGATCCAGATCCCGCAGGGTGCCTCGAGCATCGCCGTGGGCCCGGACGGCGCGGTCAGCTACATCGCGGCCGGTTCGACCACCCGCACGACCGCCGGCTACATCTCGCTCGCGAAGTTCCCGAACGAGAGCGGCCTGCAGCGTGCCTCGGGCAACCGCTGGACCGCCAACGCGGCCTCGGGCACCGAGGAGATCGGCACCCCGGGCGGCGACTTCGGCTCGACGCAGTCGGGCACGCTCGAGATGTCGAACGTCGACCTCGCCACCGAGTTCACAAACATGATCAGCGCCCAGCGCGGATTCCAGGCCAACTCGCGTGTCATCAGCACCGCTGACGACATGCTCAACGACCTGGTGAACCTCAAGCGCTAATAGCTGACCACCAAGCGTGACCGCGAGGCACGGCAGGGTTGAGGGACCTCTGTCGTGCCTCGCGGCACGGAAATAGCTCCCAGTTACCAGTTCCCAGTCGAACTGCGGCACTGGCAACTGGGAACTGGCAACTGGGAACTACGAACCATGATTACTTTGCATCGACTTGGTCACTCCAATGAGCCGTTCCTGTTGAACGACGATCTCATCGTCACCATCGAGGCTTGCCCCGATACGCACGTGGCTCTCGCCACCGGCTCCAAGATCGTCGTGACCGAGACTCCGGAAGAGGTGGCTGAGGCTGTGCGCGAGTGGCGCGCCAGCGTCCGTCTCGCCGCCCTGCGGACCCACTGACCCCGAGGAATCCGACCGAAAGATTTGTCCATCCCGGCCGACTACCGGGACGGAGGCTCTTGCTGTGAAAGCTATTTCTGCAATTGGTATTGGCCTGGCGATCGCCGGGATCCTGATGAGCGCCATGATGGAAGGCACTCAGATCCCGGCCTTCATCAACATTCCCGCCGCGCTGCTGGTGTTCGGCGGCACGCTCGGCGTGACGATGGCCGGAACCTCCATGGAGCAGATGAAGCTTGTGCCCAAGCTGTACAAGCTCACTTTCAGCCCGCCGGAGTACAACATCCGCGAGCGCGTGACGCTGCTCGTGAAGTTCGCCGAGATGGCCCGCAAGGAGGGCCTCCTGGCGCTCGACGACGAGCTCCAGAACGTCGAGGACGACTTCACACGCAAGGGCATGCAGCTGGTGGTCGACGGCACCGACCCCGAGCTGGTCGGCACCATCCTCGAGATCGAGCTCGAGGCCATGGCCGGGCGGCACGCCAAGGGCACCCAGCCGTTCGAGAAGGCCGGCGGTTTCGCGCCCACGCTCGGCATCACCGGCACGGTGATGGGCCTGATCCACGTGCTCGAGAACCTCTCGCAGCCGGCCACTCTCGGCCCGGCGATCTCGGGTGCCTTCATCGCGACGCTGTACGGCGTCGGCTCCGCCAACGTCATCTTCCTGCCGATTGCCAACAAGCTTAAGTTCCTCTCGTCGCTGGAGCAGGAGCTCGGTTACCTCACCATCGAGGGCATCCTCGCCATTCAGGCGGGCGACAACCCGCGCGTGGTGGAGAGCAAGCTGCTCAGCTACGTCGCGCCCGAGGAGCGGGCAGCGGACGGCGCCGCTGAGGGCGCTCCGTCCGGCGTCGCCGAGCCGGCCGCGGCCGCGGCCTAGAGCCGGCCATGAGCGCGCACGGCGGGCGTCGGGGCCGGCGAGGCAGAGGCCACGCCGGCGAGCACGAGAACGAGGAGCGCTGGCTCCTCACGTACTCGGACATGATCACGCTGCTGATGGCGCTGTTCATGGTGCTGTTTTCGATCTCATCGGTGAACACGTCCAAGTACAACGAGCTTCAGAAGTCGCTCCAGGACGCCTTCTCCGGGAAGATCCTGAGCGGCGGCAACAAGATCCTCAGCAGCGGCAGCCACGGGAAGAGCCCCGTGCCCAAGGCTCAGCCGGCGATCGAGCCGATCAAGCCGCAGATCGGCTCGACCAGCACCAACGCCCAGAAGGCCAAGGACGACAAGGAGTTCAAGAGGATCAAGCAGGAGATCGACTCCTACGCGCGCCAGCACGGGCTGTCGAAGCAGCTGCAGACCACGATCGCCAAGCGCGGCCTCGTGGTCCGCATCCTCACCGACCGCGTGGTCTTCGACCCTGGTCAGGCCAGTCTCAAGGCGCCGGCGGTGCCCGTTCTGACGGGCGTGGCCCACGCGCTCCAGATCGACAAGACGCACCCGATCATGGTCGAGGGCCACACCGACAACGTGCCGATCTCGGGCTCGCAGTTCCCCAGCAACTGGGAGCTCTCGACCGCGCGCGCCTCCGTCGTGGTGCGATTCCTGATCCACACGGGCATCAATCGCTTCCGTCTGGGCGCGGCCGGCTACGCAAATCTCTACCCCGTGGCCTCCAACTCCACGGACATTGGCCGATCAAAGAACCGTAGGGTCGAAATCGTGTTGCTCCGCCAGGACCAGCAGATCACGCCCGACATTCCAGGGAACGGATAAGGAACTCCATGGAGGGAGTGCCAGATGAAGAAAAAACTGAAGTTCGTGATCCCGATCGTGCTCGTGCTGTTCGGGGGTGTCTACAAGACCGTGCTGGCTAAGCCGCCTAAGGCTCCGAAGCCGAAGATCGCAGGCACGGTTTACGTGATGCCGAAGGAGTTTCTGCTCAACATGGCCGACGGCCGCTACGCAAAGCTTGATGTGTCTCTCGTGCTCGACAAGAGCGAGGTCCTGCCGACCGCCGAGGGCGGCAGCACCAACGAGAACTACGGCGCCCTCGAGCAGGAGCCCGCGGTGCGTGACGTGATCACCGACACCGTGACGGACGCCCCGTCGAAGGACCTGATCGATCGCAGCGGCCGTGAGGCGCTGAAGAAGGAGATCCTCAAGGAGATCCGTCAGCACACGGACGTGAAGGTCGACGAGATTCTGTTCACCGACGTCGCGGTCCAGTAATAGGAGAAACCGTGTCCCAAGAGATCGAATTCCAGGCTCTAGAGAGCACCGCGGTCGCCGACCAGCGCGCCGCCGACCTCCACCGGCTCGAGGACGTTCCCGTCGAGCTGGCGGTGGAGATCGGCCGCACCCGCATGACGATCGGCGAGACCCTGGCCCTCGGCCCGGGCTCGATTGTCTCCCTCAGCCGGCTTGCGGGCGAGCCCGTGGACCTGCTCGTGAACGGCAAGCGGATCGCCCGAGGCGAGGTCGTCGTGATCGACGAGGAGTTCGGGCTGCGCCTCACTGAAGTTGTCTCGCCCGCGCGACGGTTGCGCGAGGCTGAGAACTCGCTAGAGCAGTAGCGAGTATCGAGTATCGAGTATCGAGTATCGGGGTCGGCTCAGGCCTGCCTCGATACTCGAGACCCGATACCCGATACCTGAGCTAAAGGGACGGTCGGCGCTGCCGACTACTCCGCCTGGTCAACGTCCCTCGATTTGACCGTCCCTCAATGCGATTGGCTCGAATCTCCCTTGCCGCAAGTGCGGCTCTAACCGGCTTTCTGCTGTCGGCTCACGACGCGTTCGCCGCCAAGCCCTCCGGGCCTGGTGAGAACACGCCTCTGAATCTTCCTGTGCAGTCGACGCACTCGAGCAGCACGCCTGGCGCAAGCGGGGGCAGCCTGGTCCGCACGTTCATCGGCCTGGCGATCGTGCTGGCCGTGATCTACGGGCTCTACTGGGTCCTCAAGCAGGTCAAGGCCAGCCGTGAGGAGCGCTCCTCCGGCAGCGGCCTCGCCAGCATGGCCACGCTCTCCCTCGGCCCCAACCGCTCGGTGCACCTGGTGCGCAGCGGCCGCGAGTACGTGCTCGTGGGCGCCAGCGAGCACGGGGTCACGCCAATTCGCACCTACACCGAGGAGGAGGCGCTCGGCGCCGGCCTGATCGGCATCGAGGGTCCGGACGACGAGCTCGAGGCGCCAGCCCCGGCGCGCCCGCAGAAGAGCGGCATCCTCATCAAGGACATCATCGACGAGATGCGCCGCAGGACGGTGCGGAAGTGAACATCCACACCTCCGGCGGCAACGCCGTAGAGATCTTCCTGATCATCGCGGGCATCTCGCTCGTGCCGGCACTGCTGTTCACGGTCACGGGCTTCACCCGCATCCTGATCGTGCTCGGCTTCATCCGCAGCGGCCTCGGCACGCCCACCGCCCCGCCGAACCAGGTGCTGGTCGGCATCTCGGTCTTCCTCACGATCTTCGTGATGGCGCCCACCTTCACCGCGATCAAGAAGGACGCCATCGACCCGCTGAGCCACCACAAGATCACCCAGGCCCAGGCGATCCAGCGCGGGCAGGAGCCGCTGCGCCAGTTCATGTTCAAGCAGACGCGGGAGAAGGACCTCGCGCTGTTCGCCAAGCTCGCGCACCTCAAGCAGCCCAAGACGCGCGCTGACATCCCCACCTACACGCTGATCCCCGCGTTCATCATCAGCGAGCTCAAGACGGCTTTCCAGATCGGGTTCCTGATCTTCCTGCCGTTCCTAGTCATCGACTTAGTCGTCTCATCGACCTTGATGAGCATGGGAATGATGATGCTCCCGCCGGTCTTCATCTCCCTGCCTTTCAAGATCCTCCTGTTCGTCCTGGTGGACGGCTGGAACCTCGTCACCCAATCGCTCGTTCAGAGCTTCCACTGAGGTAGGGAATGGACCAGGACACCGTCATCAATCTCGTAATGCAGGCCATCACCGTCGCCGTGAAGGTGGCGCTGCCGATCCTGCTGGCCGGCCTCGTGGTCGGTCTGCTCGTGAGCATCTTCCAGGCCGTCACCCAGATCCAGGAGATGACGCTCACGTTCATCCCGAAGATCCTCGCCACGATCGTCGTGATGGTCGTGGCCGGGCCGTGGATGCTCAACCAGATCATCACCTACACGCAGCAGCTCTGGCTGGGGATTCCAGGCGTCGTCTCGTGAACACCCTGCTGCAACAGGTGAGCGAGCAGCAGCTCGCGGGCTTCATCCTCGTGCTAGCGCGCGTGAGCCCGCTGTTCGTGCTCGCCCCGATCTTCTCCTCGCGCATGCTGCCCGCGCGCGCCCGCGGCGTTGTGGCGGTGGCGATCTCGTTCGGCCTCGCGCCGCTCGCGCTGCACGGCCAGCACGTGGACACCGACGCCATGCAGCTCGCCGGCCTGATCGGCAAGGAGCTGCTCGTGGGCCTCGCGTACTCGTTCGCGCTCGCCGCGGTGTTCGCCGCGATCAGCGTGGCGGGCTCGCTGATGGACACCGCGATGGGCTTCTCGATGGGCTCGCTGATCGACCCGATCACGGGCACGCAGTCGCCGATCCTCACGCAGCTCTACGCGATGGTGGGCGTGCTCGTGTTCATCGCGATCAACGGCGACCACTGGATGATCGAGGGGCTGGCGCGCAGCTATCAGCTCGTGCCGATCAACAAGTTCCCGTCGATCGGCGCGATTGTCGGCGGCGCCGACAAGTCGTTCGTCTCCATCTTCGGCTCCGCCATCGAGCTGGCCGCGCCGGTGATGCTCGCGGTGCTGCTCACCGACTGCGCGATGGGACTCGTCGCGCGCGTGATGCCGCAGCTCAACGTGTTCGCAGTCGGCTTTCCCGCCAAGATCGCGGTCGGCCTCCTGGTCATGGGCGTCTCACTGCCGTTCGTCGGCGGCTGGATCGGCGACCAGGTGCAGGTGTCGGTCTCGTCCGCCCTCCAATCCATCCACGTGGCGTAGGTCATGCCCGGCGAGCGCACAGAAAAGGCAACTCCCAAGCGCCGTAACGAGGCGCGCAACAAGGGGCAGGTCGCCAAGTCCGTCGACGTCAACGGCTCGGCGGTGATCATGGCTTCGCTGTTCGCTCTCGGGTCGTTCGGGCCCAAGCTCGTCGGCAAGCTCGAGGCCTCGATGTATCAGGGGCTGACCCAGATCAGCCACCCCGAGGTCGTGACCCAGCAGGGGCTCGGCAAGCTGCTAGGAACCACCTTCGGCACCGCCGCCGCCGGCATCGCGCCGATCGCGGGCGTGTGTCTGCTGGCGGGCGTGCTCGCCAACGTCGCGCAGGTGCGGCCCAGGCTCAACCTGCAGGCGCTCAAGCCAGATCCCAAGCGCCTCAACCCGGCCGCCGGCCTCAAGCGCCTCGTCGGTCCCGAGTCCGCGTTCCAGACGGCGAAGGGCCTGCTCAAGGTCTTTCTGCTCGGCGCCATCGCCGTGTTCTCGGTGACGCCGAAGATCAAGGAGATCGCGGCGTCGGTGGGCATGTCGCCCGCCGACTTCCTCTCGACCGCCGGCCACCTGATCCTGACCGTCTGTCGCCGCCTCGCCGTCGCCTACATCGTGATCGCGATCGCCGACTACTTCTGGGCCCGCCACCGCCACGAGAAGCAGCTCAAGATGTCGAAGGAGGACATCAAGGAAGAGGCCAAGTCGCAGAGCCTCCCGCCCGAGGTCCGCAGCGCGATCCGCCGCCGCCAGATCCAGGCCGCTCGCGCGCGCATGATGGCCGCCGTCCCGCAGGCGGACGTCGTCGTGACCAACCCGACCCACTTCGCCGTCGCGCTCGCCTACGACGGCGCCAAGGGGGCGCCGGAGGTCGTGGCCAAGGGCCCGGACCTCGTGGCCGCCCAGATCCGGAAGATCGCCAAGGAGCACGGCATCCCGATCGTCGAGGACCCGCCCCTGGCGCGTGCCCTGCACGCCTCGGTCGAGGTGGGGCAGGAGATCCCCGAGGAGTTTTTCCAGGCGGTGGCCCAGCTGCTCGCCTTCGTGTACCGCGTGGCCGGTAGGAGGGCCGTCTGATGGAAGCGACGATGGGCCGTTTCGCCAAGCACACCGACCTGCTCGCGGCGGGCGCGGTGGTGCTCGTCGTGATCATGATGATCATCCCGCTGCCGCCGGCGCTGGTCGACCTCTGCATCAGCCTCAACATCTCGGCGGCGCTCGCGATCGTCGTCACCACGCTGTACCTGCCGAGCGCGCTCGACTTCAGCTCGTTCCCGAGCCTGCTGCTGCTCACCACGCTCTTCAGGCTCGCGATCAACGTGTCGGTCACGCGGCTCGTGCTGCTCAAGGGCGACGCCGGCCACGTGGTCGAGTCGTTCGGCAACTTCGTGGTCGGCGGCAACGTGATCGTTGGCCTCGTGGTGTTCATGATCCTCGTGGTCATCCAGTTCGTGGTGATCACGAACGGCGCGGGCCGCGTGGCCGAGGTGGCCGCGCGCTTCACCCTGGACGCCATGCCCGGTAAGCAGATGGCGATCGACGCCGACCTCAACGCCGGCCAGATCACCGACGAGCAGGCGCGCCAGCGGCGCAAGGACATCGCACGCGAGGCTGACTTCTACGGCGCGATGGACGGTGCGTCCAAGTTCGTGAAGGGCGACGCTATGGCGGGCATGTTGATCGTTGCGATCAACCTGCTCGGCGGCATCGTGATCGGCATGCTCCAGCAGAAGATGTCGATCGGCGAGGCCGGCAAGCACTTCTCGCTGCTCACCGTCGGCGACGGCCTCTCCGCCCAGATCCCGGCGCTGATGATCTCGGTGGCCACCGGCATCATCGTCACCCGCACGGCGTCGGAGAAGGACCTGGGCAACGACATCGCCGGCCAGATCATCGGCCAGAAGAAGGCGCCGCTCGTCGCGGGCGTGGTGATGTTCCTCCTCGCGATGATCCCCGGCCTGCCGAAGATCCCGTTCTTCGTGATCGGCGGTCTCTTCCTCATGCTCTGGCGCTCGATCAAGGACAAGCCGAGCCCGGCCGAGGCAGCCGCCGAGGAGCAGAAGCAGCTCACGGCCGCCGCGGCGCAGAACGAGCTGCCCGCTCCCAAGGACGCCGCGCTCGAGGCGCTCCAGGTGGACGCGCTCGAGTTGGCGATCGGCTTCGGCCTCGTGCCGCTCGTGGACGAGTCGGCCGGCGGCTCGCTGCTCGCGCGCGTGAAGACCATCCGCCGCCAGATCGCATCCGAGCTCGGCGTGGTGATTCCGCCCGTGCGCATCCACGACGAGGTGGGCCTCGACGCCCACGAGTACGTGGTCAAGGTCCGCGGGGCCGAGGTGGCGCAGGGGCGTATCCTCGCGGGGCACCAGCTTGCAATGGACCCGGGCGACGCCGTCGGTCAGCTTCAGGGTGTGCCCACCACCGAGCCGGCGTTCGGCATCCCGGCCACATGGATCACGGACGCATCGCGCGCGGAGGCGGAGGCCCTCGGCTACACGGTCGTCGACCGCGAGTCCGTGATCGTCACCCACCTCACGGAGACCATCCGCGCGAACGCCGGCGACATGCTCACGCGCCAGGACACCAGGCAGCTCCTCGACCAGCTCAAGGAGACCAACGCCGCCGTGGTGGAGGAGGTCGTGCCGGACGTGCTCCAGCTCGGCGAGGTCCAGCGGGTGCTCCAGAACCTGCTGCGCGAGGGCGTCTCGGTCCGCGACCTCGGCACGATCGTCGAGGCGATCGGCGACAAGGCGCGCGTCACGCGCGACCCGTCGCTGCTCGCCGAGTACGCGCGCCAGGCACTGGGCCGCGCGATCACCGCTCCCCACCTCGACGCGGAGCGCAAGCTGCGCGCCATCTCGCTCGACCCGACGGTTGAGCAGGAGGTGTCCGACTCGATCGCGCAGACCGCCGACGGCGAATACCTGGTCATGGAGCCCTCGCGCGCGCAGATCCTGGTGTCGCAGCTCAAGGAGCAGGTGGACGGCTCGCTGGCGGCCGGTGGCCGGCCTGTGCTGCTCTGCTCGGCGCGCGTGCGCCGCCACCTGCGCCGGCTCTGCGAGCAGGCACTGCCGCAGCTTCCGGTCTGCTCTTACAACGAGGTTATGCCCGGTATCCGGGTAGAGACAGTTGGGGTGGTTAGCTGATGAGCACCGCTACGCGCACATACCGCGGCGCCTCCCTGGAGGAGATCCTGCCGCGCATCAAGGCCGAGCTCGGCCCCGACGCCGTGATCACTCGCCGCCGCGAGGGGCTCACCGGCGGGCTGGGCGGGTTCTTTCAGAGGCAGTTTGTTGAGGTGGAGGCTCAGGCCGGAGCTGCTCGGGTCAATGTTGTTGATGACTCTGACGCTCTGCCCGACTCGTTTGAGGCCACAGGCCACCGTCCACCGTCCACAGAGCCGGAGGTCGAAACTCGAAACTCGATACTCGAAACTCCGGCGGCGCAGCCGCCGGCTATTCAGAAGATCCTCGAGCAGGCGTCGCCGTTTGCCGACCAGCTCTCTACGGCCCTCGAGCGCACAGCGCCCGCTCCTGGCACCGCCATGGCTCCGCTTGTTGCCGGGCGGCGCGCGCCGGCTGAGGCTTCGGAGATCGTCGAGGACCTCGTGGCCGCCGGGCTGCATCCGGCTCTGGCCGAGGGCATCGTGACCGAGACGGTGTCGCACATGCTGCCGTTCTCGCCGCACCTGTCGCTCGACCGCCTCGTGCGCGACACGCTGGCGCGCCGCATCCCGGCGCAGTCCACCTGGTCGCGCCGCGGCCGGACCGTTGCCTTCGTGGGCCCGGGCGGATCCGGCAAGACCCTCTGCACGGCGCGCCTGGCCGCCACCTACGCGCAGGGCAGCGACCTGCCCGTGATCGTGATGACGCTCCGCCCGCGCGACGGCGGCGCCGAGCTGGCCGGGTTGCTCCAGCCGTACGGCGTGCAGGTCCTGCCGGTCGACGACCCGGCCGAGGCTCGCGCCCGCATCGCCGGCTCGCGCGACCACGCGCTGATCGTGATCGACACGCCCACCGTCTCGCCGGCCGCGCCGGGAGAGATGGATCAGCTTGCCGCGGACCTCGAGCGGATCGGCGTGTACGAGGTGCACCTGACGCTTCCAGCCACTGTCGGGGAGCACGCCGCCGCGGACGTCCTGCGCGGCTTCTCGCCCACCGGCGTTTCGCGCATCGCGCTAACGCATGCGGACGAGACCGGTCACATCGGCCCCGCCGTCGGCCTGGCCATCCAGAGCGGCCGTCCCTTCTCGTACATCTCGAGCGGCACGAGGGTGGACGGCGGCCTTCTACCTGTAAATCCGCAGGCTCTCGCGTCGATGATCGTGGTATGAGCGACAAGCTCGTGACACCCGGACAGCGCGTGGCGCTGACTATTCGAGGCCTGGGCAGCACGTCCGGGAACGTCGATGCCCTGGTGGACGACAGCGTGATGATCACGCTCGTGGTTGCCCCTGGGCAGGAGGCCACCGTCCTGGGCGATCCCGACGCCGTGCTCGAGTACCCCGCCAACCGCGGCATGTACCGGCAGGAGGGCTTCGCGCGCTTCGATGGCGCCGGCTCCGGAGCCGTGCGCTTCGTCTCACGTGAGGAGCCCAAGCTCGTCCAGCGCCGCGACTTCGCGCGCGTGGACGTGCGCATTCCCGTCGAGATCGCGGTTCAGAACTCGTCCAAGTTCATCGCCGACACGCTCAACATCAGCGCCAACGGCCTGCTCATCGAGACCTCGCTCTTCGGCACCGACCGCCTCCGGCTGGGGACCTTCCTGTGGATGACGATCCCGCTCGACGACCCCGAGCAGGAGACCGAGGGGCCGATCGAGGCCCGCGGCACAGCCGTCCGCGACACGGGCAACGGCGCGCTGGGCATCCGCTTCGATCACATCAGCGAGAAGCACCAGGAGCGTCTCGTCCGGTTCGTGTTCCGCATGGAAGTCGAACAGCGCAAGAGGGAGCAGCAGATAGATGGCTAAGAAGAAGAAGGCAGACGCTGCCGGCGACCAGCCGACCACGATCACGCCGGCCGGTGCCGAGGACGTCAAGCTCACCGCGCATCCTCGCGCGCGGATGCAGATCCGCCGCTGGAAGGGCATCGGCGGGCTCACCGGCTTCGCGCTGATGGCGTGGCTTTCGTACCGCTCGGGCACCGACTTCGTTCACCTCGGGCTGCGCGCGCTGCTGGGCGGCGTGGCCACCTACGTGGCGGTGTGGACCGCCTCGGTCTACATCTGGCGGCAGGTCGCGCTGGCTGAGGTGCGCGCGCAGGCGCGCATGATCGCCGAGCGCAAGTTCGCCGCTATGGATGCCGCGGAGCAGAAGGCGGCTTCCTAGCGCTCCGATGACCTATGGACCCGATTCAGCCGATCGGCTCGAGCATCCCGAACATCCCCTCGGTTGAGCGGGTGGGGCACCGCGTGGACCCCGAGCAGCAGAAGCGCGAGCAGCAGAAGCGCGACCAGCAGCGCCGGCGCGAGGCCGAGGACGTTGATGAGGAGCCCGAGGAGGACGACGGGCTGCCTCACATCGACGTTTGTATTTAAGTTCCTAGTTCCTAGTTCCCGGTTTTTCTTTCGGTATCGGCCGCTTAGTACTTCGGTGCGGCTAACGACACGCCGGTTCACGAGTTAACGCGCTTCCGCGGGCGCCTTTCGCTTTGCACACTGGTGCCGTCCTTTTCACGGGAGGTAACCGATGCCCTGCTCGCGCTCAATCGATCGGCGATTGCTGATCGCCGTCATCACGTTCGCATTCGGACTCGGAGCCTTCGCGCTCTTCCATCCGCACTCGGCCGCGGCTGCACCGTGCCTCAACTGCCCGCCCCCACCCGGCGGCGGGGCCACCAGCACGACCGTGACGCACACGCTCACGGTCACCCGCCCCACAGCCGGCACCATCACGAGCACGCCGTCGGACATCAGCTGCCCGGCAGGGAGCGGCGGCACCTGCTCGGCGTCGGACTCGCAGAGGGTCGCCTGCACCGACGACGCATGCGATCCGCCCGACCCTGACGCCTGGGAGACCTACACGCTCAGCGCAAGCGGAGGTCCCAGCGGGTTCGCCGCGAGCTGGGGCGGGGCGTGTTCGGGCAGCTCCTGCTCGGTCAAGCTGGACGACGACAAGACCGTCTCCATGACCTGGGTGGACGTGACCAACCCCAGCGTCAGCGTCTCCCCCGGGTCGGTGAAGGTGGGCCGCACCCTGAACGCGTCCGCCGCGGCGTCGGACAACGCGGGAATCGCGAGGGTCGAGTTCCGCCTCGACGGAGCGCTGAAGGCGACCGACACCAGCGCCCCGTACAGCGCGTCGATCGCCATGGACGGCTACGCCCAGGGGTCGGCGCACACCCTCAGCGCCTGGGCCTATGACACGAGCGGACGTGTGAGCATCAGCAGCTCCACCATCACCGTGGACAAGGTGGTCAACCTCACGCTCGGCACGCTGCCCGCGTACACCAACGCGCTGACCATGCCGCTTTCGATCGACACCGACACGGACGCGAGCATGAAGTGCTCCTTGAACGGCGGCGCCGCCAGCGCGTGCACGGGGTCCTTCAGCCCATCCCTGGCGAGTGACGGCAGCTACACCTACACGGTCGTCGCGACCGACAACGTGGGCAACGTGGCCAGCGGAAGCCGGACCTTCATCGTTGACCGCACGGCGCCCACCGTCTCGTTCACGGACGGGCCGTTCGACGGCGCGGTGGTGGGACCTGGCGACATCACGATCAGCTTCGACTACTCGGATGCCACCCCGCTCACGGTCGAGTGCTCCGTGGACGGCGGCGCTTACGGACCCTGCTCGACCGCGCACTCGCAGACGTTCGGCTCCGTGGCTCCGGGCAGCTTGCACCAGCTCCACCTGCGGGTCACCGACTCGGCGGGTAACGCCAAGGAGATCGTGCGTCACTTCTCGGTCACGCCGCCTGTGCAGGCCGGTGGCAGCAACAGCGCCGGCAGCGGGGCCGGCGGCTCGCAGAGCCTCGCACCGCGCAAGACCATCCGGAAGGCCAAGCTCTCCACCCGTTTCAAGGTCAAGGGCAAGAACACCCTCGTCCGGAGGCTGGTCGTGACCGGCCTGCCCGGCGGCGCCAGGGTCACCCTGCGCTGCAAGGGCCACGGCTGCCCCTTCAGGCACAGGACCTTCAAGGCCAGGCACGGCAAGGTCGACCTGTCGAAGGTCTTCAAGGGCCGCAAGCTCCGCAAGGGCGCGAAGGTGGAGATCGACGTCGCGATCCCGGGCGGCCAGAAGCAGGTCTTCAAGCTCACCACCCGGGCGCACAGGAAGCCGCTTCAGAAGGCCGGCTAGACCACCGGCACCTCGCCTGAAAGCACGAACGGCGGCACGAGCTGGATGCGATCCCCGCTCCAAAAGCGGCCAGGGTCGTACCAGCTCGCCGGCCGCCGCTTGGGCAGGAGGCCCATCGCCTGGTAGGTGGTGGCCACGAGCTCCGCGCAGTAGATCGCCTCGAGCGAGGACGAGCGGCGGAAGCGGCCGGTGAGCCACTGCCGCGCGAGCCCGGCGGTGGTGGGGAAGGGGCGGCCGTCGAAACGCGCGATCACCTCCATCAGCCGGTCCTCGTGGTGGCGCTCGATCTGCCCCTCGAGCGCGCGCGTCCAGGCACGCTGCCCGTAGCGCTCGTCCCAGGTACGCACAGCGTCCACGAGCATGTGTAGCTGCACGCCGCGCTGGTGCTTGCCGCTCCACACGTCGGGCAGCGAGCGCCCAAGCTCGGCGTGCCAGAGCAGCGGCGGCAGGTCGTCCAGGGCCACCACCATGCCCACGTGGTTGACCGGGCTGTTGGTCACGGCGCGGATGGCGCGGTCGGCCATCGACTTGCCGCGGAACAGCCAGATGTCCCCGGTGTGGGCCGCCGCGACGGCCTCGTCGAGCGTCAAGGACGCGTCTTTCACGGGCCGTAACCTAGACCGATGCGCGTGCCCTGGAAGCTGATCGGCCTCGCCGGAGTGGCCGGAGTGGCGGCCACCGGGGTGGTCGTGGCGCGCAGGCGGCGTGCCCATCGGAGCTACGAGCCGGACGAGCTGCGCGCTCGGCTCCACAAGCGGCTCGCCGAGGTCACGCGACCGCAGTAAGCAGGCGATTCAAGATCCGCATCCTCCTGCCGACTCACGGGACGTGGATCCGTCCCACAAGACATCGGTAACCCCTGGTCTCGCCTGGCTCGGCGGCTACGAAGAGGCCACCGGCCTGGCCGACGAGATCCGCGGCTTCCTGCGCGCGCTGGAGGCGCGCGGGCACTCGCCTGTCGTGCGGCGCTACTACCCACCCCGCCACAAGGTCGAGCTGACCCCCGCCGATCAGGACATGGTCGAGATCCAGGCCCGTCGCGAGCTGCACCCGCCGCTCGTGGGCGTGCACCACTACATCGCCAACCCGCGGCAGGTCAACCTGGAGGGCGTGCCCAACGTGGCGCGCGCGATGTTCGAGACCGACAACCTCCCGCTCGGCTGGCGCCAGCTGCTTCTCACCCGCGACGAGATCTGGGTTCCCTGCGAGCACAACGCCGAGGCGTTCCGGCTTGGCGGCATCCCCTCGTCCCGGCTGCGCGTGCTCGGCGAGACCATCGACTTCGACCTCTTCTCGCCTGACGCCGAGCCCTACGCGCTCGATGTCGAAGAGGAGCGCTTCGTGTTTCTCTCCAACTTCGACTTCGGCGAGCGGAAGGGCTGGCGCCAGCTGATCGCCGGCTGGGCCAAGGCCTTCACCGCCGACGATGGCGTCTGCCTCGTTCTCAAGACGGGCTCCTACACGCACGGCGAGGACTACGCGGCCGAGCGGATCCGCACCTTCGCCCGCGCCGAGTTCGGCGCCCGGGCCGTGGAGCGCATGGCGCCGATCCACATCGTCTCCGAGCGCCTGCCCGCAGGCGAGCTGCCGAGCATCTACGCCGCAGCCGACGCCTACGTGCTCGCCTCCCGCGGCGAGGGCTGGGGCCGCCCCTACATGGAGGCGATGGCGATGGGCCTGCCGACGATCGGCAGCCGCTGGAGCGGCAACCTCGAGTTCATGCACGACGGCAACAGCTGGCTCGTGGACGGCGAGCTCGTGCCGGTTGCCCAGGACGCCGAGCTCTACCCGACGCACCTCACCGAGGGCCACAACTGGTTCGAGCCGGACGTCGACTCCCTGGCCGACGCGATGCGCGCCGTTGCCGCAGGTGGCGAGGCCGTCAAGACCCGCACCACGGGCATGCGCGAGGACCTGATCGAGAAGTTCGGGCCCGACGCGATCGTCGACCGGATCATGGAGCTGGCCACCGACCTCTGGGACCGCCGTTCGCGCTCCTTCACCTGCGCGATCCGCGGCCGCTTCGGCAGCAACGCCTCCCTGGCGGTCGTGAACGACGGCATCGGCGGAGCGATCGAGGCACGCGGCGGCAACGTCCTCTACCAGGACCAGCACGCCGACATGGTCCTCGAGCGCTTCCCGGGCGTGAGCCACTCCTGGCCGCCCAACTTCGATCCCGCCACGATCGGCGCGACAGTCGTGATCCTGCCCTGGGAGTACGGCTCGCCGCCCAAGGAGTGGGTGAAGGAGGCCAACGCGCGCGCCGACCGCGTGTGGGTGCCGAGCGCCTACATCCGCGATGGCTACATCGAGGGGGGCATGCTGCCCGGCATCGTCGAGGTGGTGCCGAACGGCGTGGACCTCGAGCGCTTCACCCCCGAGGGCCCGCGGCGCGAGCTGCCGAGCCAGGCGGGCACCACCTTCCTGTTCGTGGGCGGCAGCATCTGGCGCAAGGGCGTGGACATCCTGATCGACGCGTGGGCCGAGGCCTTCGGCCCCGACGATGACGTTCAGCTCGTGGTCAAGGATTTCGGCATCGCGAGCCACTACCGCAACCAGACGGCCGGGGACGCGCTGCGCGAGCTGGCCGAGCGCGACGACGTCGCGCCCGTGATCTACATCGACGACGACGTGAGCCCGGACGAGCTCGCCGCCCTCTACCGGGCCTGCGACGTGTTCGTGACCCCCTACCGCGGCGAGGGCTTCTGCCTGCCGGCGCTCGAGGCGATGGCCTCGGGCCTGCCCGTGATCCACACCGCCATCGGCCCGACCAACGAGTTCGTGCCGGAGAACGGCGGCTGGACGATCCCGGCCGAGCGCGCGCCGCTGCGTGCCGGCACGCGCCTGCCCGAGATGGTCGACGACGGCTACGTGCACGAGGCCGATCCGCACGTGCTGGCCCAGATCCTGCGCGAGGTGGCCGCATCCCCCGAGCAGCGCCGCGCCTATGGGGACGCGGCCCACGCCCGCGCACAGGACTTCCACTGGCACAAGGTCGCCCAGATCGCCGAGCAGTCGCTCGCGACGCTCAAGGCCGAGGCTCTGCCGCTGGCGCGCGAGATCGGCCCCGCCGAGCTCGAGCACCGCGATCGCCTCGTGCTGTACGCGCCCGACTGGAGCGACGAGCACTCATGGGGTCCCGCCATCGAGCACTGGGCCGCCGCCGTGAGCCAGGACCACTCGATCACGCTCGCGCTCTATCTGGCCGAGGGCGACGCCGCCCAGCTCGCCGGCCGGATCCTCGCCCGCCTCGAGGCCGCCGGCCACGCTGAGAGCGACCTTCCGGACCTGGCCCTCTGCGAGCCGGACTCCGCACCCCTTGCAAGCCTGGTTGCGGCCGCGGACGCGGTGCTCGTTCCCGAGACCGGTCCGGTGGGCATCGAGCTCACGCGCCGCGCTCGCCAGATAGTGGTAGCCGCTCCGGGGGATATCGAGGCGTTCGTCGCCGCCACCGCCGAGCCGCAGGGCGCCCGGGTAGCGACCGCTGAACGGTAAGGCGGCTTCAGAAGGGCGCTAGTCTGCCGATTAGCCGGGCAGAGACTTTCTCGTCATACCAGCCAAAAAGAGGGACCCACGTAAATGCCTAAGGTGCTCATCGTCGAAGACAGCCCAACTCAGGCGCTGCGGACGCGCATCGCTCTGGAGTCCCAGGGATTCGAAGTTTCGATCGTCAACGACAGCCGTCAGGCCGTTGACACCGCCAAGTCCGAGAAGCCGGATGTTGTCCTGTCCGACGTACGCATGCCCGGCCTCGACGGCTTCCAGCTCACCGAGGCCTTCCGCGCGGATCCCGAGGTCGGCGCCACGGCCATCGTGCTGAACAGCGCCACCGTCAACGAGGACGAGGACAAGGCTCTCGCCCTCAAGCTCGGCGCGCAGGACTACATCGACAAGGGTCTCGCTCCCGACGCCCTCGCCTCGGCGCTGAACAGCGCCATCGGCAGCGCCGGTTAATACCGGCGCGCGCCAGGCTTCAAGTTCGCAGAACGCCGGTCGATCTACCGGGGTGAGCTCGGGCCGGGAGGCCGGTCCGGCCGATCCGATCCCCGAACCCCTCCCTCGATGCGTTTTCACGATCCCGAGCTAGCGCGCGAGCGCCGCCACATCCTGCAGAGCCTCATCGACGACATGAGGAAGTACGAGTGGCGCGAGGTTCCGTGCGCCGTGTGCGGGGAGACCGAACGGCTCGAGCCCGCCCTCGAGAAGTGGGGCATCGCCATGAAGAGCTGCCTCGAGTGCGGCCACCTCTTTACCAGCCCGCGCATGCCCGACGAGGCCGTGCCGGAGCTCTACGGAAGCTTCTACTGGGAGCAGTACCAGGTGGCGATCGGGTCCCCGTCGATCCAGGAGCGCCTCCAGTTCGACTACGCGAACGGCATGGGCAAGCTCCAGCGCGACATCCTTCCCCACCGCACGAGCGGCCGCCTGCTCGACGTCGGCGCCTCGAGCGGCGGCCTGGTCAAGCAGGCCCAGGACCGTGGCTTCGACGCCTGCGGCCTCGAGCCCGCGGCCGACGTCTGCCAGCTCGCGCGCGACGCGCACGGCGTGACGATGTACTGCGGCTCGCTGGCCGAGCAGCAGTTCCCCGAAGGGTCCTTCGACATCGTGGCGCTCCACGACGTGCTCGAGCACATGTTCGAGCCGGTGGCGGAGATCCGCGAGATGCGCCGCGTGCTGGGGACCGGCGGCATCGTGGTGTGCGAGACGCCCACCACGACCTCCCGCAACTTCGCCGACCAGGGCATCGAGTGGTCGACCATCAGCCCGCTCGAGCACGTGCACCTCTTCAACGAGAAGAACGCCGAGCGCGTGCTCGTGGAGAACGGCTTCCGCATCGTGGACCTGTACTCGCCGCACGAGGACAACTGGATCGCAGTCGCGGAGGCGATTTGACCATGAAGATCTGCATCATCAGCCGCGAGTACCCGCCGGAGTCGGCCTTCGGCGGCATCGCCCGCGCCGAGCACATCGCCGCCCGTGCCCTCGCGCGCGCCGGCGCCGACGTGCACGTGATCACCTACTCCCCGCGCGGCGTGTTCTCCCGCGCGATTCACGACGACGTGGTCGTGCACCGGCTGCCCGCCCAGACCCCGCAGGTCCCCGCGGACATGCATTACGTGGTGGCCGGCGCCTGGAGTTTGACCGTGGCGAACTACTACGCCGCGCTCGACTCGCTCGTGGGCTTCGACGTCGTCCAGGCGCAGGACTACTTCGCCGAGACGCTGCACCTGCAGCGCCGCCCCGAGACGGCGTTCGTCGTCCGGCTGCACGCGCTGAGCGGTGTGGTGTCAGAGCGCTCAGGCCGCCCGCGGAACGGTGGCGATCGCGGCCTCGAGGCACTGGAGATCGCGGCGCTGGCACAGGCTGACCTCCTGCTCGGGCCCACGCAGCAGGTGATCGACGAGACGCGGCGCGTCGTGGGCGAGCGCACCCCGCCCGTGCGCGCGCTTCCGCTTGGCATGGACTTCGAGCGCTTTACCGTGAACGAGCGCGTCCGCGAGGACGGCGACCCGCTGCGGCTGCTCTTCCTCGGGCGCCTCGAGCCGCTCAAGAACCCCGACTTCGCGCTGCACGCGGCGGCCGCCGCCAAGAAGCGCGGCCTCGACATCGAGCTCACGCTCGTGGGCCGCGACATCGACGGCTACCGAGTCGGCACGCTGATCCCGCTCATGCGCGACCTGGGTCTCGACTTCGGCGACGTCCGCTTCGTGGCGCAGGTCGACGAGGCCGGCGTGCTCCAGCACATCGGCGCGAGCGACTGCGCGATCCTGCCGTCGCGCTTCGAGAACTTCCACATGGCCGCCGTCGAGGCGCTCGCCTGCGGCGTGCCGGTGATCACCAGCGACAAGAGCGGCCTGAGCGGCTGGCTCTCCGCGGACGACGGGCTGCTGGCAATCCCGATCGAGGACGCAAGCGAGTTCGGCGCGAAGGCCGCCGACGCTCTCGCCGCCGGCTGGGCCGAGCAGACCGCGCCACGCTCGCACCAGCGCGTGCGCGAGCTGTTCGACGCCGACGATGTCGCTCGGCAGCAGCTCGCCGTCTACGACGAGCTCGTCGAGCACCCTGCGCAGCCCGCGCCGGCGACCGGCGCCCCAGGTCCCAAGCTCGGGATCATCGTCCTGGCCTACAACGCGCTCGAGTACACGCAGCGCGCGATCAAGAGCATCCTGCAGCACACCGACACGGACTTCACCGTCTACCTCGTGGACAACGCGTCCACCGACGCCACGCCGGAGTGGGCGAGCAACGTCGACCCGCGCGTCCGGCTCCTTCGCTCCGAGGAGAACCTGGGCGTGTCGGGCGGCCGCAACGTGGGCATCGCCGCCGCGCTCGCGGACGACGTCGACCGGATCGTGTTCCTCGACAACGACGTCGAGGTCTACTCCGGCTGGTGGCAGCCGTTCGCGGCCGCGCTCGACGCCAACCCGGGCGCCGCCATCGCGGGCGAGCGCGGTGTTCGCCTGCACTTCCACGCGGACGGCCGCAACGAGGAGAGCCTCACCGGCCCCGGCCCGCTCGAGGCGGACATGGTCGTGGGCTTCTGCATGTTCATGTCGGCCGACGCCGTGCGCCAGATCGGCCGCTTCGACGAGAACCTCGGCCTCTTCTGGCATGACGACGACGACTACTGCCTGCGGGCGAAGCGCCTGGGCTTCGGTGTCCTGCACGTGGGCAGCGGCCGCCTGATCCACTTCGAGCACAAGTCCTCCGCCGAGGTCGACGGCATCTGGGAGTCGGCCGAGGCCGACGCTCCCTCGTCGATGTCCGCCGACAACCAGCGCTACCTGGCCGCCAAGTGGCGCGGCGACCAGCGCAGCGAGGGCATCGAGGGCGCGCGCGGCTTCGTGGCGCTCGCCTTCGGCGACGAGCTGCTCGCCACCCCCGAGCTGCTGGCCGCCTGGTCCGGCGAGTTCAGCGGCAGCGACGACGCCACGCTCGCGATCTACGCGGACGGCATGCGCGCCGACGAGCTCGCCACCCGTCTCGGCAGCGTGCTCGCGGCCGCCGGCCTGGACGACGAGTCCGGCGCCGACCTCCTGCTCGTGCAGGGCGGGGGCGGCACCGATGCCGCCATCGCCGGCAGCGTCGACGCGGTCTTCACACGCCGTGATCCGCAGGGCACGTTCCACGCCCCCGCGCACCTCGACGACTCGCAGCTCGACCAGCTCCGGGCGCTCGCGGAGCGCCGCTGGTCCGCGAGCGCCCCGCAGGCCGTCTAAGCCTCTCGGTGGGCTAGTACGGCTGTCGACCGAGCGCTCAAAAACCCGCCTGTTAAGCCGATCACCACGGGCATGACCACCACTGCCCTCAGCGAGACCGAAGCCGGGTCGGCGGAAGCCACCCAGCTCGTCGTCTTCCGCATCGCCAAGTCCGAGTACGCCCTGCCCGTTGGCAACGTGGGGGAGATCCTCCGCATGGTCGCCATCGCGCCCGTTCCCGAGGCGCCCGAGTGGCTGCCCGGCGTGATCAATCTTCGCGGCAAGGTGATCCCCGTGATCGACCTCCGCACTCGCCTCGGACTGCCCGCCGAGCCCGTCGGCCTCAACACGCCGATCATCGTGGCTGAGCACGAGGGCCAGATGGTCGGCCTCGTGGCGGACTCGGTCACCGAGCTCCTCACCGTCGGCAATGACTCGATCGAGCCGCCGGACGAGCGCGTGGGTGCGAGCAACACCGTCAAGTCGGTGGCGCGCGCCGCCGAGCGCCTGATTCTGATCTTCGACCTCGAGCGCGTCTGCGCCGGGTCGCAGCAGCACCTGGCGGGCCGATGAGCGCCGGGGCTGGCGACATCACGCTCAGCCCTGCCGATTTCGACCGCTACCGGGCCATCGTGCGTCAGCGGGCCGGGATCGAGATCCCGGACGCGCGCAAGACCGATCTCGAGAAGGGCGTCCAGGCGGCGCTGACAGCGGTCGGCGCGAGCAGCCCGGATGCGCTCTACGACCTGCTCGCCGAGAAGGGCCCGCGCGGCACCGCCGCCTTCGAGGCGATGGTGCCGGCGATCACCATTAACGAGACGCACTTCTTCCGCAACCGGCCGCAGATGAAGGCGCTCGAGACAGAGATCCTTCCGCGGCTGATCGAGGCCCGCAAGGACACGCGCAAGCTCCGCATCTGGAGCGCCGCGTGCTCTTCGGGCGAGGAGCCTTACTCGCTGGCGATCCTGATCGACCGCCTGTTGCCCGCCCGCGACAGGTGGGACGTGCTGATCCACGGCACGGACATCGACCCCACCGCGCTCGACAAGGCCCACACCGGCCTGTACGGCAACTGGTCCTTCCGCGAGGTCCCGCAGGACATCAAGGACGAGTACTTCACAAAGGCCGACGAGCATCGCTTCGAGCTCGCGCCAAAGATCCGCCGGATGGTCAAGTTCACGCGGATGAACCTGGTGGACGACCCCTACCCGTCGCCCGAGACGCAGACCGACCGCATGGACCTGGTCGTCTGCCGCAACGTGCTCATCTACTTCCGCGAGGAGGTGATCCAGCGCATCGTCGACCGCTTCCACGACTCGCTCGTGGACGAGGGCTGGCTCGTGGTCGGCCACGCCGAGCCCTCGCAGGAGATCTTCCACCGCTACCAGGTCACCAACTACCCCGGAACGATCGTGTACCGCAAGAGCCGGCATGGGCAGCAGGGGAAGCCGGTCGACCCGCTGGCGCGGGTCGCGTCCACCGTCCACCGTCCACCGTCCACAGAGCTGCGGCCCCAGCCGGTCATCAAGAAGCCGGAGCCCGCTCGCAAGCCCCTTATTGCTCGTAGTCCGCAATCCGCCACCCGCAATCCGCAGTCTCGCAAGCCCGCGCCCGTGCGACCGCTACGGCCCGTGGGCGGGAAGACAAAGGCGGGACCGGTAGCCAAGACGCCCGCGGATGAGGCCTTCTCGCTCTTCCTGTCCGGTCGTTCCGGCGACGCGATAAACAAGCTCGAGGAGCTG
>Ga0070684_100000143_pt1 | contig 47674 bp, 40 predicted proteins | sample KBSC723LmetaG_FD_65653 | JGI IMG/M metagenome (GOLD analysis project Ga0070684, IMG submission 65653) | Corn rhizosphere microbial communities from Kellogg Biological Station, Michigan, USA - KBS C7.2-3L metaG | ecosystem: Host-associated > Plants > Roots > Rhizosphere ...
TCTTTCTGAAGAGCGTTTAAGACCTCTATTGTGGCCTCCGCCCCGCCCTGGTAATTTATCCTTTCAAGATACTTTCCTACTTCCATTGCAGACTATCAAAAGCAATTTCAAAATGAAGTTACTAATTACAATATACTGTGAATGCTGTCGATTTAGGTTCGCCAATTCATCAACCTCTTTCTTCAATTCATTGCTTTGTAACTGGCAAAAGCTTGAGTGTGATTGTAATATTGTTTTATAAACCTTATGTATGAAAGATCCAGATGGTTACTCACAAGACCCCTCTGCAATAAAATATGAATTATGCAGTGAAAAGAAATGCGCTACCTGTTATGAAAACAGGGGATGTATGTATGAGCAATATTTCTCAGCTCCCACATTTAATTTGGTAACGCTTCTTCTACAGAACCAGGCAAAAACGCAAACTCAGGCACTCAATAAGTGAGCAGGAACATTCTTGTGGCAAACAGCAAGCTGTCCCAAAGTCGTCACTGCGATCCGACCCAAGCGTCGGGACAACCAATCTAAAAATTCATCGTTGACTGTTAATAAGATTGTCTGCCTGCCCGGCAGGCAGGCCTCGATCGTTTCTCCCTTTATGCGACGCCCTTTATCTCAAAAAATGGCTGGTATTCCTGGCCATAAAAGTTCCTATTTCGCCAGGGTTGAGCAACCAAGATGAAATCAAAGCCGTCAATTGTGCGGCTGTATTCGGGACCGGGAACATTTTCTGGTTTTTATTTCGGATATTAGGGACAATTAGGTATGGTTCTTGAAAATTAAATCATGATGCTAAAAACAAATGCCATAATATTCATAGCTCTGTTTGCACTTTCGCTGTCAAGAAATGGCAATGAAACGATGAAGACGACTAAACATTTACCCGATGCTCCCGTATTTGACGGCCCTTACGTATTGTATCGTAACGACTCTGTTTTTGTGAATTACATTGAAGGTGATTCGCTGTCGGCGTCATTAAAAACCGATAGCATGAAATTGTCGGGAAGGGATAATATTACTCTTCGGATCAACACCGACGTGCCCGGAAAAACATTTACTGTTAAACTGAAGCAGAAACTTGATAACGAAAAGGCAGAATATAAAAAGGTTAGTAAGATGCTCATACTCTCAGACATCGAAGGGAATTTTGAAGCGCTGAGGAAATTATTACAAGCCAATCATGTCATTGATGACGATTTCAACTGGACGTTTGAAAAAAACCATCTTGTTTTGATCGGTGATTTTGTGGACAGGGGCACAATGGTAACGGAAGTGTTATGGCTCATCTATTCGCTCGAAGAAAAAGCAAAAGCAGCAGGCGGCTATGTACATTATATTTTAGGCAACCATGAGATCATGAACATGAGTAACGACCTGCGTTATGTACAACAGCGTTACCTGCGGAATGCAGCATTGATGAATACGAGCTACATGCAATTATTTGGAGCCAATGCTGAGATCGGCCGCTGGCTGGCAACTAAAAACGTGACCGAGCGCATTGGTGATGTCCTTTTTATGCACGGTGGCATTTCGCAGTACCTAAATATGATGAACATACCATTAAACGAACTCAATGACCTGGTAAGGCCTTTTTATACAGACACAACTTATAAATACAAAGACAAAAGGCAGGACATACTGTATAGCGATTTCGGTCCTTTTTGGTACAGGGGTTATTACACAGCCCCAAAAGCTACAATGGCACAAATTGACAGCACGCTGAGTATTTATGATGTTCGTCACATCACGACCGGGCACACTATTGTAGCAAATGAGATAAGATCATTTTATGATGGTAAACTCTTCGACACCGATGTACATCACGCCGGCGGTCACTCCGAAGCTCTCCTATATGAGGATGGAAAATTCTGGAGAGTAAATCCAAAAGGTGAGAAGCTTGAGATTAGTCCGATGTAGAATTCCTGTTAAGATAATTATTATGTAGCCAGCCACATGAATGCTATCAGGCTTTCGTTGCGTCCGAAGCATCGTACGCACTCTTGTACCGTCAATGATGTCTATTTGGCAGATTTTAACTCAGATATGATTATTCGGAACTCAGACTTCAGACATCTTACATTTTTTCATTCCTTCAATCTTCCTTCCAGATCCAATCCATTTTCTTTCGCTACTTCTTTCGCCAATTTGTAGCCCGCATCTGCATGTCTTATCACTCCTATTCCCGGATCGTTACGTAACACTCTCTTTAATCGTTCATCGGCATCGGGAGTGCCATCACAAACGATCACCATGCCTGCATGGATACTGTAACCCATACCAACACCACCACCGTGATGCAATGAAACCCAACTGGCGCCGCCCGCAGCATTAACCAATGCATTTAATAGAGGCCAGTCGGCAACGGCATCACTGCCATCCATCATCGCTTCCGTTTCCCTGTTTGGCGATGCGACAGAACCTGTATCCAGGTGATCACGACCGATCACGATGGGAGCTTTCACCTTTCCTGTTCTCACCAACTCATTAAATGCAAGTCCGGCTTTTTCACGTTCGCCTTGTCCTAACCAACAGATACGCGCAGGCAATCCCTGGAATGCAATTTTTTCTTGGGCTAATTTCAACCAACGTTGCAAAGATTGGTTTTGCGGAAATAATTTTGATATCACTTCATCCGTAACAGTAATATCATTCGGATCACCACTTAATGCCGCCCAACGAAACGGACCCTTGCCTTCACAAAAAAGAGGACGGATATAAGCGGGAACGAATCCGGGAAAGTCGAATGGTGAATGGTGAGTGGTGAGTGGTGAGTTCAGAGTCCTCAATTCAGAGTCAACCCCTGACTCCCGACTCCTGACTTCGAACTCATGTGCTCGCGCTCTTATATTGTTTCCGTAGTCAAACGTGACGGCTCCTTTGTCCATTAATTGCAACATCAATTGCACATGCGTGTACATGCTGCGATATGCATAGTCAATATATTGCTCCGGGTTTTTTTCTCTCAAAACCTTTGCCTGCTCATAAGAGATCTCGTGCGGCCAGTAACTGATCGGATCATGTGCAGATGTTTGATCAGTGAGTGTATCCGGAATAATATTTCGTTCAATCAATCTTTGTAATAAATCAACTGCATTACAACAAACTCCAATACTCTTGCTCACAGCTTGCTGCTTATAGCTTACAGCCTTATCAATCGCTTCATCAATATTGGTATATTTTTCATCCAAATATTTTGTTGCAATTCGTTTATCAATTCTCCATTCTTCCACTTCAGCGATCAAAGCAACACCTTCATTCATCGTTATTGCAAGTGGTTGCGCTCCACCCATGCCACCGAGGCCGGCAGTTACGTTCAGAGTGCCTTTAAGGGAGCCCTGAGTCGGGAGTCTGGAGTCTGGAGTAAAATCAGGCGGCTGAGCGTTGACTGCCGACTGCCGATTGCCAACTGCTGACTGGCTACTGCCGACTGACGACTCCGAACTGAAATGCTTGTCCGCTACCGCCGCATACGTCTCATATGTTCCTTGCACAATTCCCTGGCTGCCGATATAGATCCAGCTGCCAGCAGTCATTTGTCCGTACATCATCAATCCTTTCTTCTCTAGTTCATCAAAATGTTCCCAGGTTGCCCATTTAGGGACCAGTTGTGAATTACTGATGAGAATACGCGGAGCGTCTTTATGTGTTTTTAAAATGCCGACAGGTTTACCTGATTGAACCAGTAGTGATTCATCATTCTCTAAAATTTTCAATGCCTTGATGATATTATCAAGAGCCTCAAAATTTCTCGCTGCTTTTCCTCTTCCACCGTATACAATTAATTCCTCCGGTTTTTCAGCCACGTCAGGGTTGAGATTATTCAATAACATTCTTAACGCTGCTTCTTGTATCCACCCTTTGCAACTTATTTTGTTACCGGTTGGCGTCTTGTATTTGACCGGGTCGTATGTCTTTCTTGCTTCTGCAGCCATTTTGTCCGTTTTATCTTTTCAATACCAAGAATGTCATGCTGAGCTTGTCGAAGCATCGTCTGGATTTGACTTAACGCTCGAAGATTTTGACAAACGCTTAAGTTCAGCCCAATCTTCTCTAAACAAAGCTTGTTTCTTTTTTCTGGACCAACCTTTTAATTGTTTTTCTCTGGCGATGGCCTGATTAACATCCGTAAAATGCTCGAAATATTTTATCACGACAGGTCTTCTAATAAAAGTATAACATGCAGGATCATAGCCATTGTCATGCTCCCATAGCCGCCTTTCCATATCATTAGTTATCCCGACATAATAACTTCCATCTTTGCATTCAACAATATAAACGTAATAATTGTGACCAAGCTTCATAATAAGTCATTTTCGATATAATAACTCAGGACTACCCTTCGACAAGCTCAGGGTGACAACTATACAAGCTCAGGGTGACAACTATAATGTGAAACTCTCATGATACCCGTCATTCAACTCAACACCCTTCGACATCGCAAACTCATTCACTTTTTCAACAAAACTGAAATCAGCAATGATGCTTTTTATCTTCTCGATATCGTCGGCAAAGATCCGGTCTTCTTCTGCAAAGGACACAAACTGCCGGACATGCTCGTGAGCAAACTCTAACAGTTCGCTACTCTTTAGCGGCCTGCGAAATTCAATAGCCTGGCAGGCCGTCAGCAATTCTATCGCCAAAATGTATTCGAGATTATCCAGTACTTTATTTAGTTTTCTTGCACTGATGCTGCCCATGCTTACATGATCTTCCTGCCCTAATGAAGTTGGAATACTGTCCGCGCTTGCCGGGAAACAAAGAGTCTTGTTTTCAGTTACCAATGCGGCGGTCGTGTATTGAGGGAGCATAAAGCCGCTGTTCAATCCCACATTTTTCATCAGCAACATCGGTAATCCCCATTTTCCTTCCAGTAACAAATAGCAACGACGGTCGGCGATATTTCCTATCTCCGCAGCGGCAAAACAGGCATAGTCAAGTGGCAGCGCGAGTGATTGACCATGAAAATTTCCACCGCTTATGGTATCATCTGAAGAGAAAATAATGGGATTGTCTGTGACAGAATTTAATTCCGTCTCTGTTAATTCTTTTAAATGAAGCCACGCATTGCGGCTGGCGCCATGTACCTGAGGCATGCAACGAAGTGAATAGGGATCTTGTACTCTTCCACAATCAACATGACTTTGCATGATAGCCGAATCCTTCAGCAACAGGCGAAGCCGTTGTGCCACTAATTTATTTCCCGCAAATGGACGAAGCTTATGCAAACGTTCATCGAAAGGAGCCTTTGTCCCCGTCAACGCCTCTAAACTCATTGCACCAATAATGTCAGCAGCTTCCAGGCAATTATGCATTCGCTGCACAGCCTTTACTGCAAAAGCCAGGATAAATTGTGTTCCGTTGATAAGAGCAAGTCCTTCCTTCGGTCCAAGCTGTATGGGTTGGAATGAAAATTTCCTGAGAAGATCTTGTGCCTTGTACCTTGTTCCTTTATAGTCTACTTGCCCCAAACCGATCAAAGGCAAAAACAAATGCGCAAGAGGGGCGAGATCACCAGATGCTCCTACGCTTCCTTTTTCAGGAACAACCGGCAGTACATCGTTTCCAATGTGCCAGCAGATTCTTTCAATGGTTTCTAATCTTACCCCGCTATAGCCCTGAGTAAGTGCGTGAACTTTGGTGATAAGCATCAATCTTGTGATCTCTCCCGGGATAGCATCGCCCACACCAACACTATGACTTTGTAAAATTTTATGTTGCAGGGTCGCCGTATCTTCTTCCGAGATCTTTGTAGTAGCTAAAATGCCAAAGCCAGTATTGACGCCGTAAACAGTTTTATTGTTCTCAACAATATGTTGAACATGTTGCTGCGACGTGTCTATCTTTTTGATAGCCGCGTCGTTCAGAATTCCTTTTATTTTTCCAGAGCTTATTGCAATGGCATCGCCGACCGTAAGTTGATCGATCCCGTAATTAAAATTTTGAGGCATACTTATAATAAGATGCCTCAAAGTAAATGAATATGCTCCAAATGATGGTGCTAGAAAGTATACCTTGTGTCGCCGTTGGATTTTCTATTGCTACCAGAAGATCGTCCGCCCCTTCTTCCGATTTCTGCCATATGTTCCCTGTTCTTGCTTACGGCCTCACCGCCCTTGCGGCCGGCATTTCTTGCTTCTTCTGACGAAAATTCATGCGCAGTTCCTTTCACGTGCGCGGCCTTTCCTCCTTCCCGGGCGATCTGCCGTTGCCGTTCCGGATCCATTGACGCAAAACCGCGTGTTGAAGTATTTAACTGACGTCTCATTTTATCCATGTTGTCCATGTTGTCGAGGTTGTCTATGTTACCCATATTGTCCAGGTTTTCCTGACGTTGTTCCATACAATAAAATTTTAGGTTTGAAAATGTGTGCTAAGATCTTGGAAGAACCCTGTCCGTGTTGTAGTGCATCCCCTGACCGTTGCAAGGGAAGTCGAATTAAGGTACATTAAAAATCATACCATCATTATATTTCGCTTAAAACAACGCCAATTTTTAAACAAACTGAGCAAAAAAATTCTTCCCTGAACTTTCCGAGGAAAATATTTACCCATGTGCACAAAAGTATTAGCAATAGAAGAACCCTCGAAATTGTAAGAGCTTTGTCGCCGGGCGGGATTCAAGAAAGGAAACAACCAATAACCCATCGGACAGTTAAGGGTAGAAGTTAAACGAAAAACCCTGGATGATTCCAGGGGTCATGTTCTGCCATTTGACGTTTTTAGGCCGAAGGTTAAGAGCAACTATTACCGCAAATTAAAACAGACGTCAGACGATTTTTCCTCCCTTTCCTTCGCGGTTGCCATTGATCTTGTCATTAACCCGCTTCAACGCTTCATTAATGAGGCGCGCTACCGAAAACTTTTTTCAATATTTCGGTAGTTCTTGCAACAGGATTTTCACGGATGTTTGCCTCCTCTTTGGCGATACGGTCAAACAATGCATCTACAGCTTTACCTACGACGTAGGAAGGAAGATCGGGGTTTAATTTATTGAAAGTGGTCGGAAGACTATTGTAGCTACTCACAACATCACCGTAGTACTTTGTTGCACTTAGTTTGTCTAAAGAATTTTTTATTACAGGTGTAAACGCAGCAGTCAATTTTTCAGTTGTCTTTTGCCTGAAATAATTTGTTGCAGCGTCACTTTGACCACGAACAATATTAATGGCGTCTGAGATAGTCATTTCCTTTATCGCATCAACAAAAATGGGTTTGGCATAACCCACCGCATCTTCCGCTGCCCGGTTGATCTGTAAAATCGCTTTATCCACCATATTTCCCATGCCAATTGTTCTTAAGGCATTCTCAATTTTCTTTGCATCGGGTGGAAGGAATAATTTGTAAGCTTCATTTCCGAAAAATCCATCGGTCTTGTTCAAAAAACCTATCCCTTTATCAACTCCCTGGTTCAAAGCCTCACGGATTCCCTGCGCGGCTTCAGCATCAGTAATACCGGTGCCCGCCGGTAATTTAAGTGTGTCGCAAGACAACCATAAGATAGAAATGAGTGGCATCAAAAGGGTCAACTTTCTCATGAGGATGTTTTTACTTTCAAAACTAAACTTTCTTACCAAGAAAATGAGAGAGAAAAAAGATGCTAAACCGCCATCAAATAATCGCAGGAGCACTTACGGTATTATGTTCTATTGATTGCTACCAGAATGTTGAATTACGTGCATCGTACACATGCCAGACGTGAAAGGGGATAAATCTGGACAACGGAAAAGCCGCTACTGGAGCGGCTTTCATCATGTGCCTGTTAGTGATCCGGACAGGATTCAAACCTGTGACCCACAGCTTAGAAGGCTGTTGCTCTATTCAGCTGAGCTACCGGACCATTTCATTTTTATAAACTCCTTACCGGAGCGTCCCTTTAGAAATTTTTCTCTTTTTCTCTGGATATATACTCCTCAACAAAAAATAATTTCCAGGGGCGATACCCCTTTGTTGAAAAAGTTTTACCAGCGTTATGTTCTCTTATTCTTCTTTCTAAATCCATACACATTCCCACATAGAATCTTCCATCCACTTCACTTCTTATTACATAAACATAAACATAGTTGACTGTTGCTCCCTGCCTGCCGGCAGGCAGGTATTCAGCTGAGCTACCGGACCTCTTGAATAAGAGGCGGCAAAGATAAATTTTTTTAGCTTGCACCCAAACAGCTTAAGGGGTATGGATGTAAAAATTGATGAGACATGGAAAAAAATTTTAAAAGAAGAATTCAACAAGCCCTATTTTGGAAACATCGTCCTTCATTTAAAAACGGAAAAGTCACAGGGAAAAATAATTTATCCTCCCGGTTCATTAATTTTTAATGCTTTTAATACAACTTCTTTCGATAAAGTAAAGGTCGTCATCCTTGGACAGGATCCTTATCACGGTCCGCACCAGGCACACGGTCTTTGCTTCTCGGTACAAAATGGCGTTCCACCTCCGCCATCACTGGTCAATATTTTTAAAGAATTACACGATGACATTGGAGTAAGAATTCCTGCGGGCGGTGACCTTACCAAATGGGCGAAGCAAGGAGTCTTCTTATTGAACGCATCTTTAACAGTACGTGCAGGTGATCCTATGAGTCATTCAAAGATCGGATGGGCCGAATTTACAAACACGGTGATCAGAAAAATTTCTGATCTGAAAGACCACGTCGTCTTTTTATTATGGGGCAAATTTGCGCAGGAAAAAAAAATATTGATCGATGAACACAAACACCTGGTCTTAAAGGCCGCGCATCCCTCACCCCTCTCAGTAACGGGGTTTCTAGGATGCAGACATTTTTCGAAAGCGAATGAATATCTGGTAAAAAATGGGATCGACCCGGTCGATTGGGCACTATAAATGAAAAATTGAAAACAGAAAATGAAAATTATTGAACCAGGCCTGGCATTACAAACGGACAAAGTTTTACTAAGGCCCATTGAAGAAAAAGATTTTGATGCATTTCTTGAGCTTGCACAAGATGAAGGTATGTGGGATTATTTCACGCTTAACCTCGCGAATAAAGATCATTTACAAAAATGGATGGATGCCGCTTTTGCCGACAAGACTGCCGGTACCAGAAGACCATTTACCATCATCGATAAAACCACCAACCAGGTAGCAGGCAGCAGCAGCATGGGAAATATTTCTTATCATGATCGCAGATTAGAAATCGGCTGGAGCTGGCTTGGAAAAAAATTTAGAAGTACTGGAGTTAATTTTCATGCAAAATATTCCATGCTCCGCTATGCATTTGATGAATTGAATTTTGAACGTGTGGAGTTTAAGACCGACGTTTTAAATGAAAGAGCAAAACAAGGATTAAGAAAAGTAGGAGGAATAGAGGAAGGTGTACTGCGCAGCCACATGACTATGTGGAATAACCGCCGCCGCGACTCAATTTATTTCGGAATAATAAAAAATGAATGGCCCCAATTGAAGAAAACAATTTTTAAAGGCATCGAAGGCTATGAGTTTGCTTAAAAATATTCTAGGAAGAATTTTCGCGTTGTGGGCGTCTATCGTTTTCATCTCCACCATGCTGATCTTTTTCATTCCCATCTGGATAATCGGTTTATGGAAAGAGCCCAGGCGTTCTTACATCATGCATACTTTATACAGGAGCTGGATGATTGCCTTCTTTTTTCTTACGGGTCTTCGGTTGAGGGTGAAAGGAAAGGAAAATTTCTCTCCAGGGGACAACTATATTGTTATCTACAACCACAATTCCCTGATCGACGTTCCCGTATCGGTGCCTTTTATGCCGGGTGCCAATAAGACCATTGCAAAAGTTGAGCTGTCTCGGATTCCTTTGTTTGGACTTTTATATAAAAGAGGAAGTGTGCTCGTTGACAGAAAAAATGAAGAAAGCCGTAAACTGAGTTATTTAAAAATGAAAGAGGTGCTTGATATGGGTCTTCATATGTGCATTTACCCCGAAGGAACTCGAAATAAGACCAACGAGCCACTGCAACGTTTTCATGATGGCGCATTCCGCCTCTCGTTTGATTCAGGGAAATCAATTTTGCCAGCCCTCATTTTTAACAGCAAAAAAGTGTTGCCAAGAAAATTTTTCTATTTCTGGCCAGCAAAAATTGAATTGCATTTTCTGAAGCCTGTACCACAAAAGGATTTTCCTTCCGCAGAAAAATTGAAGGAAGATGTATTTAAGCTGATGGGCGAGTATTATCTAAAAAATTACAAGTCATAATCACCTACTTTAAATCGAAAGGTTGCAGTGATCAAAAGTTTGTAAAGGTGCGTGTGCGGTTTACCCTTAGATCCTGCAAAATAGAAGATTTAGGACTAATGTTGATATTAAAGTACCGGTAAAGGCCTATAGGAGTTACTCCAATACTCATTTGCCAGCAATGCATGTCTCTTGAAATATTCATCTGGAACATCTGGATCTTATTCGTAGAAAGATCGTAGTATCCGTTTGCCGTGAACATCCATTTAGGTGACAGGCTGAAGCTACCATTGACACTTAGATTAGAATTGAATTTTTTATCAAATCCGCTGTAGTCGGGTTTAAATTGCTGCGTATAGTAAAGACTAAAGCTGAGACTGACCTGCCAAGGAATATTAAAATCAACGAACTCACCGGGGTTTTGCTGCATGTAGTCCACCAGGTTTTGCTGATCCGTCATATTTGGATCATTCAAAATTTCGTTCATCGCTATCTTGCGTTCCTCTTCCTTTTTTTTGTCTGTTGCTTTGCTTTTGAAATTGGTTGAAATCGCGAGATTGGCGTTCGAGACCCTTCCCCAATAAAATTTTCCGTTGCGGGAAAAGAGGTGGTTCACAGGAAATCCGTTGTTATCATAGTCATAGGGATTGACAGTAGCATTTGCAGTAATACTGATTTTGTCAAAAAGCGAACTGCGTAAATAAAATACAGGATTACTCAATTGAAATGAATCCGCTAAAAAATTATAGCCAGTTGAAAATCCAAAACCATCCAAAAGTTTCACTTTCTTGATCCCGCCGTTAGTAGTGTCTTTCTTTGACCTTACTTTCATTTCAAGATTATTGTCCAATTGAAAACTCATTCCACCAAAGTCTCTCCCACCTGTGTAAGAAACAATCCCTCCTCCGACCTGGTTGTAGGTTAAAAATTTGGTCGCGGCTGAATCAGCCTGCACGGTATTCAAAAAGTGTTTATTCAGATCGGGAGAATAACTGAGGCTAAATGATGGTCGCATCACGTGCCGGATAGCAATGACCTTTGAATCCCTGAACTGGTACGTTCCAAAAACAGCGGTGTTGAATCCAAGAGCGAACCCCACTTGTTGTTCAATAAATAATCCTCTTTGCAAGGTGGTGTCTACCTTGTTTTTTGTGTCATCCCAGTTCAAAATAGTGAGGCGCTGCAACCAGTTCTGGCTATAGGACACTCCCGGAGAGATCAGAAGAGATCCACCCAACACAGGTGGCAATGACAATGAGATTGGGATGTTGTGGCGGGCGGTCCACTGGGCTGTATCAAGTAAATATTGGAAAAGAGGTTTTACTCCGTTCTGTCCATACTTCACTGTATCATAAAAACTAAAAGAATTATTGAAGGATCCATTATAACCGATGCCAAGTTTTTCATACCATTTCGGAGTACCTATTACTTCTTTCTTCTGTAACGGATATATCGTGTTCATTGTAAAACCGACATCTGGCAAGTTTACACTTATGTAATGCAAATTGTTATTCTGGCTGTGATTTGCACTTACCGTGAGATTGAACGGCGTTCCGATCCAATTTTTTGAATAAGTGATAGACGAGGTTAGCTGGTTTTGAAAATTGAGTTGTGGATTGTTAGAAACGTATTGATTGTATTTCGTAGAGCCGGCATTTACACTGGCACTGAAATTAGTTCCGGGTCTTGCCCTGCTGTCCACCGAATGATTCCAGGTAATGAAATAACTCATGTTCTTTGAATAATCGGGATCGCCTTTAAAATTAATCTTCGTCGACTGAACACTGAGGTTTAACCCGCCCCTGTATTTGTATCTTTTGCGGTATGTTGGAGAAAGAGCAGCTGACCATCCTCCATATGAATAGATCTTTGTGCGAAGTGTTACATCCCAAAATTGATTGATCACTTTATAATAGCCACCATTGATCAGACCCAATCCATATTGTTCATTGGTTTCAAGCGACGGAGGCAAAAAGCCTGAATGACGGCCGGTGCTCAATGGAAAAATCCCAAATGGAAGATAAATGGGCACCGGCACCCCTTCAAATTCGGGATGAATAGGACCCGAAACCGCCAGCTTTTTATTGACGATCTTTATTTTGTTATACCGGAATCCAAAATGCGGGTCATCGTAGTCACAGGTCGTCATCACACCGTGCTTAGCGTACATCGTAGTGGGGCTGACCTTCTTAACATCGTCACCTTGTATAAACATCCCACCGCTTTGCGTGAATGTATTCTTCGTTATTCCTTTTTGGGTTTTGAAATTAAATTTTATGGTGTCACTTTGAAAAGAGCTTTCTGCCTGTTTGAAATTTGCTCTCTCAACAATATCTCCCAAGCTATCGAGACGGTTATACGCAGTTAGTATTTGCGTTTCCTGGTCCAGCTCAACCCTGGGAGCTGTCAATTCAATATCCTTGTAGTTCGTTTTTGTCTTGCCGTACAGCAATATCTTTTTTTGATTAATCATTACAACGGCTGAATCGTCTGCTTCATAACTCACGGGGGCATCCAGTGAATCTTTTGAAACTTTAAATCCGAACGTATCTACTTTTTGAGAAGGATTTGTCGTATCAACAAGAACCTTTCCCGTTGAATCGATCAAACTGTCTTTTTTATTCGGAATAGTATCGTTTTTATTTGGGATGGTATCGTTTGTCAAAACCGGTTTTACTGTATCCTGCTGGCTTGTTAAAGTGCTGTAAAAATAATTCGATGGTACATCAGCTGCCGTGGTTTTGCACGCTAGCGTACAAATTATCAAGGCGATGGTGGCAGTCAGTATCCCGGCTGAATAATAAATTGATCTAAATTTGAGCAGTTGCTTCATACGGGTTGAACAAAAGTAGCCTTTTAATAAGTAGAAGCTTGTTCGACAACTCTAAACAATTTGTGAAGATTCTAACAAAAACTCTCCTTTCGGAGAATGTTTCAGAACTAATAAATAATTTGCCGGCATGATGAAGGGAGCTATCTTGGTGAGTTTTCTTGTTTCAATAACTGCAGTTCTGTTTTCTTTTAAAACCCAAAAAGAAAGCAAGCAAAAGGTTTTGAAAACGATCATTGTGGATGCTGGTCATGGCCTGATGCCGGATGGAGGACATAACGGTGCAAAAGGCAGCTATTCTTATGAAGATGACATATGCCTGTCAATATCGCGGGAATTAGTATCGCAGCTGCAGGAAGCGTTACCTGATATAAAGATCGTTGAAACCAGAACGGATGAAAATATTGTTGCCCTCCATCGCAGAGCAGAGATCGCTAACGAAAATCACGGCGACCTTTTTATTTCTATTCATTGCAATGCCATGCCGCCCGACAGGCACAGCGAACGTATAGGAACAAAACCAGTGACGGTGTATGTTGGAAAAGGAAAGAATAGAAAAAAAGTGACGAAGAGAGTTCCCGTGTACCGATACTGGACAACACCAAATCCCAGGAAAGGCACCGAAACATATATCTGGGGTGCTCATAAAAATGAAGACAAAGAAGTGGCTGTTCGTGAGAATGCACCCATGCTTGAGGAAGAAAATTACAAGGATAACTATGGCGACATTGACCCCAACTCTCCCGAATTTATTGCCCTGGCCCTTTTAAAAACAAAGCAATTTTTTAAACGCAGTGCCACACTGGCGGGTTTTGTTGAGAATGAATTTACCAAAGCAGGCAGAACGAGCAGTGGGCAGCAGCAGAGACAAGTAGGCATCTGGGTATTACAAGCGACGGCAATGCCAAGTGTACTCGTTGAGACTGGCTTTATTACCAACCGGGAAGAAGAAGACTATCTGAATAGCAAGGAGGGCCAGCAGGAAATTTCAAAATGCGTTACAGATGCCGTAAAAAACTACATTGACTGGCTTGAAAAGCAGCAACAGCCATTAAACAACAGCACTCAAAATAATAATACAGGTCCGATGCCGTTAAAGATTCAAAAGCATTTCTTGAGATGATAGAAAAGAAAGAAAATAAGAGTTTTTAAATTATTTTTAGAAAAAATTCCATCCTAATCCCATCCAATGATAAATAAGATTTCCCCAGCCCTGCTCTTTTCCCTTGCAACATTTTTCTTTATCTCAACGGGTTCTGGCCAGACAACAAAAAAAGTCTTACGGACGATCATTATAGACGCGGGCCATGGTGGTCTCGACCAGGGAGCCAAAGGAGCTTATTCTACGGAAGCTGATGTAAGTCTTACCGTGTCGCTAAAACTCGGCAAAGCTATTGAAGAAGAATTTCCGGACACGAAGGTCATCTACACAAGAACCACAGATATTTTACCCGGAAATAAAACAAATAAAACTGATGCATTGAGATACCGCGCGGACCTGGCCAATTCATCAGGCGGCGATCTCTTTATCGCCGTCCACTGTAATGCTGCTCCTCCTATCAGGCATAGCCAGGTAACAGGGTACCGAACTGTGACAACAAAAAAGAAGAAAAAAAAGATAACGAAAAAAGTTCCGATATACCGTTACTGGTACACTCCTAACCCCGCGGAAGGAACAGAAACTTATATATGGGCATTGAATAAAAGCGACGATAAAGTAAATTCTGTTTCAAAGAATGATGACTACGGTGAAATTGATTCCACGTCCACTCTTACTCTGCCTGATCCATCAGACCCCGCAGAAAGAGCGAGGATGCTGATCTATGCACAAAACTACTTTCGCAAAAGTCTCACATTTGGTGACCTGATCGAAAAAGGTTTTCAAGCCCAGGGCAGAACATATCGCGGTGGAGTGAAACAAAGAAATGATAAAGGGATCTGGGTATTACAGGCCACAGGAATGCCAAGTGTTCTTGTTGAAATCGGATTTATTACAAACAAAGAGGAAGAAAACTATATTAATGGAGACAAAGGCCAGGAGGAAATTGTATCCAACATTGTCAGCGCTTTAAAGGGTTATAAACAAAAATTGGAGTCACGTCAATTGACGACCGATGATAAAAAAGCGTTTTAAGCAGTCGGCAATTGGCAATCTGCAACTCTAAGGCAAATCACAAAAGCCCAAACCACGAAAGTGCGACTGCTTACTGCCTACTGCTTACTGCCTATTGCTTACTGCCTACTGCTTACTGCATACTCACCACTCACCATTCACCACTCCCTACATTACCCCTTCTCAAAATAATTAGTTAATTTGGCGGCAACTTTGCTTAGAATTTTGCCTGAAAAATGATTTGACATGAAGATCAGTAATGAGACCAAAGTCGGAGTTTTAACGATAGCTGCACTTACCTTTTTAATTCTTGGCTTCAATTTCTTAAAAGGAAATAATGTCTTTTCTAAAAATAAACGACTCTACGCCGTTTTTGCTGACATCGGTGCACTTGACAAATCCAATGCAGTTAAAATAAGAGGGCTGCAGGTTGGATCCGTTTATGACATTGATGCAACAAACAAAAACCTCGACGGTATTGTAATAACAATCAACTGGACAAGGGATATCAATATTCCTGTAAATTCATCGGCGTCGATTGTTGCTCCCTTTGTAGGTTCGCCTTATATCAATATCGATATGGGAGATGCAAAACAGTTTTTGAAAAACAGGGATACAATAAGCGTAAAAGTGACCAGCGGTATCTTAAGCGATATTACTTCGCAGGTAAATCCAACTCTTTCAAAGGCTCGCACTGCAATAGATTCGTTAACGGTAGTGCTGGGGTCCGTCAACAGGCTTTTTGATCCATCCACTAAGAATAATATCCAGGGCATTATTGCAAACTTACTTGTGTCGTCAGCAAACCTGCAAAGACTATTGAACACTGAAACCGGATTACTTGCAAAGACGATAGGTAATCTCAACGCAGTGACGGGTAATTTGAAGACTAACAATGATACGATCAATAGTATTTTACACAATGTGAATTCCACGACTCAACATTTTGCCGCTCTCAATTTCAAACAAACCATGGATTCGGTGCAGGCAACAGTAAGCCAGTTGAATGCCATATTATATAAGGTCAATCACAACGATGGCACTCTAGGTTTGCTAATGAATGACCGAAAACTATATGATCGTCTTAGCAATACTGCATTAGGTCTTGAAATATTGGTGGACGACATTAAAGTTCACCCCAAACGCTACGTTAATATCTCTGTTTTTGGGAAAAAAGACAAAGGTGATTATTTAACTTCGCCCAGCACAAAGGATACACTAAGCAGCAACAAATAATGACCTTACAAGCGTTCTATTTTTTTTTCCTGTCTTTCTTTTTTATTGGTCTTCGGGGAGCCTGGGCGCAGGAGCCCGTTCGGTCTGATACCACGAAAAAAGTGGAGATCTTAGCTGCAAGAAAGCTTGAATTTTTAAAGACGAATGACACCACCGAATTACAGATACTCGCGGGCAACGTAAAACTCAGGCAAGGAAGTACGCTTTTTTATTGTGATAGTTGTATCATCAATAACAGGATCCATATTCTCGAAGCGTTCGGCAATGTTCACATCAATGATGCAGACACTGCCAATGCCTACTCTGATTATCTCCGCTATCTCACTGATAAGCGCGTTGCTTATATGCAAAAAAATGTGCGCCTCACGGATGGCAAAGCAACACTAACAACCAACAACCTGGAGTACGATGTAGAAACTAAACTCGGCATTTATACTAATGGCGGGAGAATGATCAATAACAAAAAATCCGTGCTCACCAGCGCCGAAGGCTATTATTACACCGATCTCAAGGACATCTATTTCAAAAAAAATGTTGAACTGATTGATCCAGCGTATACCTTAAAATCAGACTCACTTTTATACAATACAGAATCAGAAGTGGCGAGATTTATCGCTGAAACATTTATTAAAGACAGCAGCAACAGAACTATAAAAACAAAGGAAGGCTATTACGACACAAAAAATAAAAAAGCTGAATTTGGAGCGAGGCCAGTTATCCAGGACGGCAGCACACAGATTGTTGCCCAGAGTGTAAAATTTGACGACAGTACAGGGATATCAGAGGCGGAGGGCAATGCGGTTATTATAGATACGGCACAACAAACCATCCTCATTGCAGGAAAAATATTTAGAAATAGTAAAAATGAATCCGTCCTCGCTTTTAACAAACCCTTAATGATCATAAAACAGGACCAGGATTCTATTTTTATTACAGCAGATACATTATTTTCTGCCCGGTTGTCCGATCTCTATGCAGCAGGGGATTCAGTGAAGACATTGAGCGCCTCGGATTCAACTCACACTGATTCAGTGAAAACTTTGAAGGCCTCTGACTCAACTCGAACATTGTTAGTAAAAACTTTGAAAGCTCCTGATTCAACTCAGATGGATTCAGTAAAAACTTTGGCCCCTAATTCCATTGAAACGGACACAATCAAAACCTTGATGGCTTTTGATTCAACCAAAATGGATACGGCCAAAACTTTGAGGGCTTTTGATTCAACTAAAAAGGAGACGATCCAAACAGATACGGTCAGAAATCCGAAATTTCAAATCTCCTCAAAGGAATCCATTCAGACAACTTTCAAATCTCTCCAAAAAACTCCCTCCGAAAAAATCTCTAATACCAAATCAAAAGATTCCAAAACAGACAGCACTGATCGCTATGTACAAGGTTTCTATCATGTCAGGATCTTTTCTGATTCCGTGCAGGCGGTGGGTGACAGTATGTTTTATTCTCTGAAAGATTCGGTGTTTCGCCTTTATAAAGATCCCGTTGTATGGTCGAAAGAAAACCAGGTAACAGGAGATACTATTTTGCTTTTTACGAAAAATAAAAAAGCAGACAGGTTCAAAGTTTTTGAAAACAGCTTTCTTGTGAGCAAGGTGCAAGGTGATTTTTTTAACCAAATAAAATCTTCGAGGATGGATGGATACCTCACAGATGGTTCTATCGATTCCGTGCGTGCCAGGGGCTTTGCAGAATGCATTTATTATATACAGAACGAAGACAGCTCTTTTACAGGGGTCAATCAATCGAGCTCCGATATAATGGATATTTATTTTGCTGCGGATTCTACCGGCGGGAGAGCGTTGCAAAGAGTGGTTTTCAGAAGCGCTGTAAAAGGAACTCTGTGGCCCATGCGTGCAAAATCACCCGAAGAGCTAAGACTTCAAAATTTCAAATGGCTCGATAGCAGGCGACCCAAAACCAAATATGAACTGTACGAATAGCGTTAAGAAAAATTAACGTTCTTTCTGCAATATATCTTCTCCTTCCCTTTTGTCTTTCGTCTGTTGTTTTTTCGTTGGCAGATTTGCATTTTCTTTTACATTTTGTTTAAAATTTGATGGCACCATTTTCGTTAAAAACGAGAAAACATCATACAATGAAAAAAATATTCCTCGCCGTCTTTTGTTTTATCTCCTTCGCAGTCATCAATTCACTATCCGCACAGGAAGTGAATAATACATCTGCGATAAGCACCGATTACAAAACTGCTGTGGGTATTCGGTTGAGCAATAATGCTCCCATCGTTGCAAATGCGATCACTTTAAAACACTTTCTGAATGATAAAACAGCGATCGAAGGATTTTTTTCATATAGTGATCCGACATTTTCACTTGGAGCCCTGCTCGAGGTACACAAGCCACTTAGCACTCCCGGCCTAAGATGGTTTTACGGTGGAGGTGCTTATATTGGCTTTGGTAAGGAATACGATCCTAACAAACAGAGGGATGTGAATACAAATTATTTTGGTGGCCAGGGAGTCATTGGTCTCGATTACAAATTTGCCAGCGTACCTATTAATATTTCGCTTGATTGGAAACCGGAATTAAATCTTATCTCCGATATAAATTTTGAGCCGGCCGCTATTGGATTTTCGGCAAGGTTCACTTTTCCAAAATGATTCACGGACGGTAGCCCTTTTGAAAGACTGTCTCAAAAGTCGTAATTGCGATCCTGCAGTAGGCACGCTTCAGTCGTTCTGCTTCGCAATGACGAGTAATGGCTTTTGAGGCAGTCGTTTTTATTATCTAAAGAATAAACAGCGAGATGAATAGACTGATGACACTGGCAGTCGGCGGGAGCAACCTTGTTTCGCTGTTGCAGCTTTTTTAATGGATTTTGCGGTTTTCTGCTGGAATTACCTATTTTAGCAATGAGTAACATATTGCTCTTACATTTTTTTTAACCCTAAACAAATGCGATGCTATGAGAAAAACCTTGCACTTTCTCCTTTTAATGATCAAAACATAATCATTAAAAAGGTCTCCACGGTTTACATGCTTTTGTAACTCTTCCAAACCCGTGAAACTGCGGATTATTATTACACACCGCAATAAATTTTTTATTTAACCCAAAACTCATGACTATGCGAAAATTTTTTTTTCTACTCCTGTTCCTGTTTCCGTTGTTTCTTTTTGCTCAAAGACAGGTTACCGGCAAGATAACAAACGAGGAAGGGAATCCTGTGGCCTTTGCAAGTGTCGTGGAAAAAGGCACAAACAATGGAACAACCACTGATGAGCAGGGCTTTTTTTCAATCCGCGTAACCGGCAATAACCCGGTGTTGTCTATTTCTTATGTTGGATATAAGACAAAAGAAATAAATGCAGGCAATGAAAAAGAAGTGACGGTTTCATTGGAAAAAGCGGGTACCATGTCTGAAGTAGTGGTCACTGCATTAGGAATTAAACGCGAAGTGCGGTCATTGGGCTATGCTTCCCAGGAAGTGAATGCTGCGCAGATCACGCAATCAAAACAAGCTAATGTAATTAATGCCTTACAAGGAAAAGTAGCGGGTGTTACCATCTCCAGTACAGGAGGAGGACCCGGACAAAGTGCCAGCATTTTGATCCGCGGTGTCAATTCATTAAATCCCGACAAAGACAACCAACCTTTGTTTGTCATTGATGGATTACCCGTTGACAACAGCACATTCACAACCGGCACAACAGGCGGGCGCGGTGTGCAGATGCCTAACAGAATTTCCGATCTTAATCCGGATGATATCGAGAGCATCAATATCCTTCGGGGTGGCGCAGCCACTGCACTATATGGATTGCGCGGTGCCAACGGTGTTGTCGTTATCACAACCAAATCTGGTAAGGCCGGCGCATTGAAAGTAAATTTTACATCCTCGTATAGTACAGATGTGGTCGATAAATATCCCGATCTGCAATTAAGATATACTCAAGGATATTCCGGTGTTTATGACTCGGTAAGTTTTTGGCCGGCCTGGGGACCTACCGTTGAAGAAGCAAAGACGACAGATCCTACTCATCCTGACGAGTTATTTAATAACTGGAAGAGAGCCTACAGAACAGGTCATCAATATAAAAATGCATTGAGTTTTTCGGGTGGAACAGACAAAGCCACTTTCTCTTCGTCACTCTCCTATCTTAAACAAGATGGCACAATTCCCTTTACATGGTATCGCGATATTACTGCGCGTGTAAACGGACAATTGAAATTCAGTGACCAGTTTAAAATGGGTACAACACTTTATTATGCCAACACCGATGGTAATTTTTATGATGCAGACCGGTTTAATGAAGAGCTCATCTACTGGGCTCCGCGCTGGGATGTGAACGATTATGTAAAGCCCGATGGTACACAAAAAACTTATGGTAATGGGAATCCTGTTTATTATGCATCGACAAATAAATTCAGATCACAGGTAGATCATGTGATCGGTAGTATCAACTTTGCGTATTCACCCGTTAAATGGATGACAGCAACTTATTTGTTAGGAATGGATGAATACGGTGATGCCCGTACAGCAACAGCTCCCGGTCCAAAAGGTATCCCGGGCGAAATCGTTGCAGAAGATAACGGGCTTGGTTTTGTTCATGAATATCGCCTCAATTACAGGCAGCTTAATTCAAACCTTCTTCTCACGTTCGATCATAAGTGGGGTAAAAAGCTTCAGACTACTTTACGTGTGGGAAACGATGTACTTGACAGGAAGCTGAACAGGGTAAGCGCCGAGGGCGATGAACTTGATGTGTACAACCTGTTTAATCTAAGTAATGCAAAACAGGTAAGCATTTCACAGTACAAAGAAAATTATCGCATCGTAGGCGCTTATGGTGACCTGACATTGGGATATGATAATTTTCTTTACTTAAGTCTTACCGGAAGAAATGACTGGACATCTTCTCTCGAAGCAAATAATCGCTCGTTCTTTTATCCTTCAGCAAGCTTGAGTTATATATTTTCACAAAACCTGGCATTGCCGTCATGGGCAACGTATGGGAAACTCAGAGCCTCGCTTGCAGGAATTGGTAAAGATGCCTTGCCTTATAGCACAAGCATCACCTACTCTCCCGCTTTTGATGCTCCTGTAAATGGAGTGATCGGTTGGAGCCGTGATCCCAATGCCGGCGTTGCTTTCCTTGAACCGGAAAAAACAACAACGTTTGAAATTGGAACAGACCTTAGCTTTTTCAACGACAGGCTTGGCGTCAATTTTACGTGGTATAAATCAAATAGTAAACAACAGATCATACCCGTTGCAACTGCACCCTCATCAGGCTTTAGTGCTATTACACTCAATTCCGGAGAAATTGAAAACAAAGGTGTAGAACTAACGTTAAGAGGAACTCCTGTTAAAAACCGGCACTTCAACTGGGATGTTACTGTAAATTATTCAGCAAACAGGAATAAGATCTTATCCATCTATCCCGGCCTTGATCAAATTGTGATCGGCAGCCAGTTTGGATATTCAAATTCTACTGTAACGATGAAGTATGTTCCCGGTCAATCAGTAGGAGATATTTATGGAACTCCATGGACACGTTACGAGGATACAAAGGATCCTTTATACTCAGATGCAAGTCTTCCGCTGGTGATTGGCAGTAATGGCTTCCCTGTTCTTACTCCGAGATCTAACCAAAAAATTTTAGGCAACTCTTACCCAAAATGGATCGGAAGTATTGGCAACACATTTGGCTATAAGAACTGGAACCTCTATTTGCTTTGGGATACCCGCCAGAAAGTTAAAAAATATGACCAGTTCTCAAACTTCCTGGCTGCATTTGGAGAAGCAGACTACACGATCAACAGGGATCAGACCATTGTTTTTGATGGAGTGTTGGCAGATGGCACAAAGAATACAAAAGCAGTTTGGCTGGGACAGGGCGTGGGTCCTGACGGTGTAGATTATGGCGCAGGTTATTACCGGAATGTATACAGAGGCATTTCAGAAAATTTTGTAGAAGATGCTTCATGGGTCAGGCTCAGAACAGTTTCACTTTCTTATATGTTGCCAACTAGTATCTTGTCGCACACATTTATTAAAAATATAAGCCTCTCGTTTACGGGAAACAATTTGCTGCTGTTCACGGACTACAAAGGGTTCGATCCCGAATCCAGTTCCAGCGCTGCCGGAAGTAATGCCAATGGCTTTTCAGGCTTTACGTATCCCGCATTGCGTAGCTACATTTTTACTTTAAATGTTGGACTCTAAAATTTATAATCATGAAGAAAATTCTTTTCAATATAACGTGTTTAATCGTCTGTATAACGATATTCACTGGTTGCAAAAAATATCTTGACATCAATCAGAATCCCAATGCCGCTGAAGAGCCGCCCATCAATGGCTTGCTGGCAAATACAACTTACGAAACGGCCAATGATGTGTTTAACGCATCTAACTGGACATCGTATTATACGCAATATTTAGCTTCTCCGAATGCGGCGAGCGCAGGAGATACCTATGACGAGGTTAACCCTTCGGGAACGTGGGATGGATTTTATAACACCATGACCGATCTATATGATATGCGAAAATTTGCTGTGACAAAAGGCCTGAATGCATACATCGGTGTTTCTGATGTTTTAATGGCGCTGCACATTAACATGGCAAGTAATCTCTGGGGTGATATACCTTATTCCCAATCTTTTCTCGGCGTTGAAAATGTGACACCGGCTTTTGACAATCAGCAGCAGCTATTCGACACTTGCATTGTATTGCTCAATCGCGGAATAGCAGCTTTACAACAACCTGATGCAAGTGGCGAGTTGAACGCCGCAAGTGATTTTATTCATGCCGGTGATGCAGATGCGTGGATCAAAACAGCCCATGCGCTAAAAGCGAGAATGTTGAATCAATTATCTAAAACATCCGGATATGATGCCAATGCCATACTATCTGAATTAGCGCAGGCTTATGGAAGTAATAATGATGATGCGCAGGTAACTTCGTTCCAGGTAAGGAATCCATGGGCCCAGGTAGCGTTAAATAATGCAGGATTGAATTTGGATGGATGGCTATCCTCTTATTTTGTAAATGCTGCAGATGGCGCCACGTACGGAGTATTTGATCCGAGATTACCATTGATCACGGAACAGACAAAATTTGGAGACTATCGCGGCACACCTAATGGTGCAGGCCGTGTCGGTACCGGAACAACACACGAAGAATGCTATCTTGATGTTGACAAATGGTATTCATCAGACAACTCTCCTCTCCAGGTCGTCACTTATGCTGAATGTAAGTTCATCGAGGCAGAAGCACATTTCAGAGCATCAGATCCAACGAATGCGTACACGGCATACCTGGCAGGTATCGAAGCCAACATGAAAAAAATGGGAGTGCCCGATACTGCTATACAACGCTACATGAATGATCCGGCTGTTGCTGTCGGCGCAAACAATTTAACTCTCGCAACGATCATGAAAGAAAAATACGTAGCCTGTTTTCTCAGTCCTGTAACATGGGATGATATGCGTCGCATGGATTACGCCTATAAAGATTTTGCACTTCCCGTAAATGCAGTGTTGAGTACATTTATCCGTCGCACGAGCTACCCGGTTGATGAGACTGCAACCAACGGTGAAAACATTCCTCCTGTCAGCGGATTGGATCAACACTTGTGGTGGGATCAATAGCATAAGCAACGAAGCCGTTCTGCTAGATTTTCATATTGCACCAGCCTTTGGGTTGGTGCAATACTTTCCGAGTTGTGGCTTATGCCGTATTTATTTATTTTTAGTAGCGATTACCACCATATGCTCAAGAAAGAAAGACAAGCCTACATTCTGCACCAAATTAATCTTCATAACAGGGTATTGTCATCAATGCTGTGCGATGAAATGAATGTCTCCGAAGATACAGTAAGAAGAGACCTTCAGGAACTCTCAGAAGGAGGCAAATTAATTAAAGTTCATGGTGGCGCTCTGTCTCCGTCATTCAGCCAGGTTCCTTATTCACCAAAAACCGTTTACTCACGTCCGCAAAAAACGATCATTGCAACAAAAGCCGTTTCGCTGATAAAAAATGGCATGTTCATTATTACAAGCGGGGGCAGCACTATTATCGAATTAGCCAGGGCGCTCCCTCCGCAGTTGAACGCAACATTTATTACCGGCAGCATTCCTGCTATTGTTGAATACATGAATCATCCGAACATTGAAATAATAGTGATCGGCGATAAGGTCTCAAAAAATTCAATGATCACCACAGGAGGTGAAGCGATCAACAAAATAAAACAGATAAAAGCCGATCTCTGTTTTTTAGGAATTAATGCTATTGACACCGTGCATGGTATTACAGACACCGATTGGGAAATCGTACAACTGAAAAAGAGCATGATCGAGGCATCACAAAAAGTAATTAGCCTGACCATTTCAGAAAAGGTCAATACGTTCCAACCATTTAAAATATGCGACATAACAGAAACTGACATGCTCATTACGGAATTACCGGCCAATGATAAATTATTGAGACCTTATCGTAAAAGGGGGGTTGACGTTTTGTAACGCCAGGCAAAATCACAGGCAGCCTATCCAAAGAATAAATAAGCAAGTAGAATAGATGTGATGATACCTATAAGATCGGCAAGCAACATGGCGCCGATCGAGTAACGCGTATTCCTGATCCCTACGGATCCAAAATACACGGCGACCACATAAAAGGTAGTGTCAGACGTGCCTTGTAAAATAGAAGAAAGGCGACCGGCAAATGAATCAGCGCCGAAGGTTTTCATCGTATCCAGCATCATGCCCCTTGCACCGCTTCCACTCAGAGGTTTTATAAAAGCAGTCGGCAGGCCGTCAACAAAACGCGTGTCTGTTCCCATCGCGGCAAACAATTCTTTTATTCCGTTAATGATCACGTCGAATGTCCCGCTTGTTCGAAGCATGCTGATGGCAACCAGCATTCCCACAATGTAAGGAATGATCCTGACCGCAGTATTAAACCCTTCTTTTGCCCCATCCACAAATGCATCGAACACGTCGATCTTTTTATAAATGCCACCTACTACAATGCAGAGGAATAAAAAGAGAATGATCCCATTACTTAAAATACCCGAGAAGGATTGAGCAGATGTTGAGTTAAGTCGGCTTATGTATGACACAAGTAACGCAATGAGCGCCGATATCCCGCCTATCCATGCGAGGATCACCGGCTGGAAAACATTTATCTTTTGTTTGAGAGAAACAATGAACATTGCAGCGATCGTGGCCGCGAACGTGGCGATCATGCACGGAATGAAAATATCCGTCGGATTTTGGGCGCCAAGGCTCGATCGGTAAGCTATGATCGTAACAGGAATCAAAGTAAGACCCGACGCATGTAGTGCGAGAAACATGATCTGTGAATTGGAAGCAACATCTTTATTCGGATTCAATTCCTGTAGACTCTGCATGGCCTTTAATCCAAAAGGCGTTGCCGCATTATCAAGATTCAGCAAATTGGCGGAAAAATTCATCATGATGTGACCAGTTGCCGGGTGATCCTTCGGAATATCAGGAAATATCCTTGAAAAAAAAGGCCAGATGATCCGCGACAATAACCTTACTCCTCCTGCTCTTTCGGCGATATTAAGAAAGCCCATAAATAAAGCGAGAATGCCTATCAAGGGAATAATTATATCGATGACTGCATTTTTCGCTGTTTCGATGATACCATCGACATTCCTTACAAATTTTTTCTGAATCGAAATATAAGTATAAAGTCTGATCGATGGATTTGCCGCCCTTGTAATGGTCACAGAATCGCTTGAAATATTGTCAGTCAACAACACCGATGCCTGGCCTACAGAGTCCGTTTTATAATATCCGTATTCCTTTAAAAAGTCGCCGTATTTGGATGAAAGACGCTGATTCGCCGGTGATCCAATTGCGTAATAATAGACGCTGTCATATTTATCAGAAGATTTGCCAATCACCATTCTTGTAAAAATTTTCTCATCTCCCGTTAGCATCCGGATACCCGCCACAACAATGGCAATGATTATGAAAGCCGACCAGATCCTGCTTAGAGCCATATGGTTTTAGTTTGAGGTTCGCCGTTTGAGGTTTGAAGTTCGAGGTTCATGCCAGGCATCCCATTGGAAAGATAATATTTTCCATTAACTGTTCATCTGTCAAAAACTCCATTCATCATTTGTATCCCTGCGATCAGGAATTTTAAAATAACTTGTAAATACCAAAATCAATCGACATGCTCAGAATAATTTCTGTTGGTTTGTTGCTGATCGCAATAGCGTCAAACGCACAATTCAAGGCTGACAATGTAAAATATACAACAGTTTTTCCTCAAGAGCTTTGCAAAACACTAATGGCCAACCAGGGTTATACGTTACTTGACGTACGGAGCCAGGGAGAATATGATGATACTTCAAGTGCGGGAGGCTTAAATATCGGTCATGTGAAAAATTCCATGCACATTGACATCCGCGAGCTGCCAAAGAGGTGGAGGGAATTATTAGCTTATAAGGATAAGCCTCTGTTTATTTACTGCTCGCATAGCCAGCGCAGTCGCAGAGCTTCCAGGCTGCTGGCTGATAGTGGATTTACCAAATTGTATAACATAAATGGCGGTCTTACCGATTTCTATAACCAGGGAATTGAATCAAATCCATGCCAGGGTTTGGAAATAGTGACGACCGTTCCTTACAAAATACTTTCATCAAAGGAATTGAATGCAAATGTCAATCAAGGAAAGTCATATTATATTATTGATCTCAGGAGCGATTCCATATTCAATGGAATTTCTACCGAGAAGACAAAGGCTGAAGGACATTTCACCGACGCAGTGAATATGCCATTTCAAAAATTGACAGGTGCTTCTTCAGTTAGTGTCCCGGCCAAATCAATTTTACTCGTGGATGAATATGGTGATGAAAGTCCCGAAGCTGCAAAGCTATTAATTAAAAAAGGATATAAAGATGTAAGTATTTTATTTGATGGCATGGACGGATGGGTGGATTATGCGACAAATTCAAATGACAAACCGGCCTTGAAATGGACAAGGAACATTCGTTACACCTTGCTTCCTGCAGATGATTTCAATAAAATGGTGAATGGTAACAAAGAGTTTACCCTGATAGATGTGAGAACAAAGGATGAATTTAATAATGCCTCAAAAAATTATTGGCAGAATATCGGGCAGATCAAAGGAGCCATGAACATACCATTTACCGAATTGAAAACAAGTGCCTCTCTTCCCCAATCAAAAGACGCAGCTATTATAGTTTACGGGTTTAATGCGCAACCTGAAATTTTTGAAGCTGCCAAATGGCTAAACGATCAGGGCTATCAGAATGTTTCTATTTTACAGGGAGGTATCTGGAGTCTCCGCTGGACCTCGCATAATATTAAAGGAAAAGCAGACCTCAACAATTTAGTCGTAAATGTTCCACCGGAGAATGAATGAAGTCCCTTCTTCTATTCGTCATTCTCACCTATCTTTGCGCCTCGAAAAAAGTCAGGGGTCAGTAGTCATTGCATAGATGCTGAATAGCGCTTAACGTGTACAACAGAGCGATCCCGAAAAATAGGGACAGGCTGCGACGACACTTCAATAGAATTACTGTCGCTGGCTAACAGAACAAAAACAAGAAACAAGAAATTTACGTATGGGTTTGCAAGCAGGAATTGTGGGTTTGCCGAATGTGGGTAAATCAACTTTATTTAATGCAGTGAGCAATAGTGCAAAAGCTCAGGCAAGTAATTATCGTTTTTGCACGATCGAGCCGAATGTAGGTTTGGTAGATGTACCGGATCAGCGATTGAACAAATTGGCTGAGTTGGTTCGCCCAAACCGCATCGTGCCTACACAGATCGAGATCGTCGATATTGCCGGTCTTGTTCGCGGGGCCAGCAAGGGCGAAGGATTAGGAAACAAATTCCTTGCAAACATTCGTGAAGTAGATGCCATCATTCACGTGGTAAGATGCTTTGAAGATGAAAACATTTTACGTGAAGAGGGACCGATCAATCCTGTTGTTGACAAAGATGTAATAGATACTGAACTTCAACTAAAGGACCTGGAAAGCGTGGAGAAAAAAATTCAGCGAACCGAAAAATTAGCAAAAACAGGTGACGTAAAACTCCGGGCAGAGTTAGAAGTTCTCAAAAGATGTTATGAGCATTTGGAAAAAGGAAAGAACATTCGTGAAATGGGGTTGACAAAAGAAGAAAAGATTGCAGTGGCCGACCTGTTTTTACTGACCGATAAACCTGTGCTATATGTTGCAAACGTTGATGAAGCTTCTATGCATACGGGAAATAAATTTTCTGATGCGCTGAAGGAAGCTGTAAAAAATGAAAATTCCGAAGTGATCACCATGAATAATTCCATCGAAGAGCAGATCTCTTCAATGGAAAGTCCGGACAAAGAATTATTCATGGAAGAATATAAAATGGAAGAACCTGCACTTGACCGGTTGATCCACTCTGCCTACAGGTTATTGAATCTAAACACATACTTCACGGCTGGTGTGCAGGAGGTTCGTGCATGGACGATTCACCAGGGCTGGAGAGCTCCACAGGCAGCCGGGGTTATTCACACTGATTTTGAAAAAGGCTTTATAAAGGCTGAGGTCATCGCTTACAACGATTACGTACAGTATGAGTCCGAAGCCGCTTGCCGCGATGCAGGTAAATTGAGAATTGAAGGAAAAGAATATGTGGTGAAGGACGGAGACGTGATGCATTTCCGGTTTAATGTTTAGTCTTAGATTCGAAACTGAGCCTTGAACATTGAATATTGATTATTGAGCATTATTTGATGGAGCAAGGAAATGTTCAACACTCAATGTTCAATGCTCAATTTTCAAGTGCATTAGCTAGAAAAGCGCATTTAATGAAGCTGTCCCTCTGTGCACCGTTCTCGAATTTCCCGGTTTGCGTCCTTCGTAGTCAAATCGTAATTCAAGATTGTTCAGTAAAGTTTTGGTGAAGCTTAAATTCCACAGGTAATTTTTCCCCGGCAGCAATCCGTTCAGCATGATGTATCCTACGGTGCTGTTGATATTGTTGATAGTGCCTTTGTCAAGATAGTCGATCATATTGTATGTGAATTTTGCCGTGATCGAAGCACTACGAAGCACATTATACTTGGTTTCAAGATTTAAAGCATGCGAGGTAGCCTTTTGTCCACCGTTAAATGCAGTATCATTTTTCTTAAAATCATAAGAGTAGCCAGTCACAAACCGGAATTTCGTACCACGTATAAAAGTCAACCTTGGTTCCCCCAGCCATTCGTGGATCCTGTAGTTATGATTTTCAAATTGCGGGCTACCTGCACTCACCGAATTAATTTCCTTTTTTGTATTTACGTCAAACGTGAGAGAGCGGTTTAAATTAAATCTCACTTTACATATCCAATCATTCAACGTCCGGCTTTCATAGCCATAAGTCAACAAGGCCTTACCTCCATTTCGCAAATTGCTTATATCAAAGCCCCAAATGCCGCCAAAACGATTGAATGAAAATGTATTTAATAAAACAGTATTCAATGTTATGAGCGCAGTGTCACTCAAACTATATTTAAAAGGATTGAAATCAAAATTTCCATCGGCAACAGATTTCTGTGTTATCTGGAGTGAAGACTGGAGGTTGGTCTTTGAAATTAATTTTGGGAAACTCCGTAACCTCGACGAATTCATTGCCGCCCGGGGATTCAGGGTTACACTGTAATTAAAAGTGTTATAACTCGCCTTTACAAATTCATTGGTTGGTGTAAATATGCGGATGAATTTTGCCTGGTCCGGGAATGCAGCCAATTCAAATTCGTTCAACTGCTGAACACCGTCGTTGTTGTAATCGATCCATGCAAATTGTCCTGTGCCGGCAGGCACTTCAATATAAGCGTAATCCCTTTTCTGTTCCTGTCCTGCTCCTAATTCATACAATACGTTGCCAGTCAAAAGTCCTTTCCATTCATTCACTATATATTCCGCACGCCCCAGTATGGTATTGTCATCTTTTTGCGAAGTGACATACGAATTCTGAACTTTTAATTTACGGAACGTAGTGTTCAATAAAAATTGATGATGCTCATTACTGACCAATTCAGTTTGCAAATTGATATTGTAGCTCTTGTCGCCCCGAACAAGTTCTTTACCATAAGGGTATTTATCAGAACGCGTAAAGAAGGTCAGGCTATATTTATTTTTCCTTTTTTGGTCCGACTGCAGGTATACCGAATAAGTATCAAATGAAAAACTATTAAAATTCAGGGAATCCGTCTCATCATCTTTTGTTTGATTTTGCTCCAGCGCATATCTCACTCCAAAACGCAATCCTCCCATTTTACTCAATTGTTTGCTTAAATCAAAAACCGGCCGCAGAAAATATCCTGTTGATTTCAGGGCTTTAAAATTCGTAATGAAAAACTGGTTGTTAAATTGCCAGCCCCTAATATTCATGTTTTGCAAAACAGAATTTTGAAAACCATTATAACTGTCACTCCGGTTATAATTAGTGACCTGGTAAGTCAACGAGTTGCTCAAATTATCTTTTAACTGTGCCGAAGCCCTGATAATATTTTCAGTGGCCGGGCTTAACACCAATGGCAATCCCCAATCTCTTGTAAATTCAACTTCCCTGAGTCTTTCGATCGGTTTGAATTTATCCTGTACATATTCATAATCAAGTGTTGTGAGAAACTGTAGGTCTTTCGGTTTTTTTGTTGTGATCGGCAGTGCATTTGTCAATCTGAATTTTGCAGCATACCCAGCATCATCGCCATTATTGATCTTAGAAAAAGTGTTTGCATCGTATTTACTCATCGCCACCTCTGTCGTTAGTGAAGTACGCTTGCTAATTGCATAATCGATCCCCAAATTGAAGACCTGCTGTTTTTTGGGAGTCACTAAGATCATGGCCGGTTCATAACTCCCCTGTTTCACATTATTCAGCGGAGCAACAAAGCGATACACTTTTCCGTTGGCTCCGTTTGGATCAGGAATGTAGCTTCCCTTGCCATACCCCACATTGACAAAAGAGAGATTGTACCTTGCACTATCGGGATTTGTAGAGTACCTATAAAATGAATCGACACTCATCGTGCTATCAAATACTTTTGCATATAAAATTTTATTGGCAGCAAATGTGTCAAGTGCCGCATTGGGATAAAAAGCGTTTTGAATACTGTCCCCCAAATTGGCCAGAAATGTCTTTTGGTTTACATCGAGCGTCTGGTTTACCGTTGAATTTTTTGCGTCGCTATTATTAAATGCCCCAAAATGCAATTTCAATTTTTTATTGATATTGAGCTCCTGCGAGAGGAAGAGGTTTGCATTTAGAAAATTTCTGTCCGAATATTCAAACTCCACCTGGATCCTCGTGTCTTTTGTGATCATTCTTTTCGGAGTAAAAGTTATCTCCGCCGTGTTGTAATTGATTACATAGTCCTGGTCCTCTCCACGCTGAAGCAATTCACCGTCGATAAAAACTCTTTCCGTATTAGCCAGTACAATAAAAAAGAATTCGTTATTGGCGCCGGTGAGCCGGTACGGTCCCTGGTTTCCTTCAAGTCCCTGGAAAACATTTCGCGTAAATTTTCCTTTTGCAATAGAGCCGCTGACAAGAGTATTCGAATTGACCGACGCTGAGATCTGGTTGTTGGTTTCAAAAGAAATTCCTTCAAGCCGCTTATAAAAGTTTAGGAAATATGTTTGGTTTTGCCGAATATCAATGTCCCCTAAACTTAGCTGCCAGTTTTTCTTTTTGAACTGGAGGAAGACCTGGTCGAATTCGCTAAGCTGTTGTGTGTTTCCGTCAGGTTGAATCGGAATGTTGTTATCCGTGATCGCTGCATGAATTTCGATGCTATCGCCCAGCATCCCCTGCATTTGTAAATTAAGCGTTGAGTTAAGAACAGCGTCCTGGCTGTTCCCAAACGAGATCTGTCGTCCAAAAGAGCCGACCGTGCTGAGGCTACCAAAGTCAAACATCCCCTTTGAAGAGCCATACTGATTGGTGGCTGCACTCAGAGGGATCACAAATGGCACCTTTGAAATGCTGTCGTAATTCAGATGTTGCGAAACCGGATTTAACTTAAATGGGAAGACCCGGTAAGTAAAAAGCACGGTGTCAACCGGTGGTCTTTGCTTCCAGTAAAGCAGGGCATCTATAAAATCCAAATGGTATAATGAATCGGGTACGCCGGCGACAGACAAAGTCCGAGGGACAATGCTGATCGTATCAAGTCTCATTGTGTCGGTGATAGCCAACTTTTTCTGCCGAAAGTTTGAGCTCGTAGTGCCGTTTTGGGCAGGCAACTGCCCCCTGGTCCAAAAGGAGAGCAGAAACAATAGAACGAGGAGCAGTGATATCCGGCTCAATTGCTTCAAAAGCAGCGGGTTTACGGTAAAAGCGTAAAAATCGGGGTTTTATTGCCCTTTTTAATTTGTTACCGCCCATTAAAAGGCGCAAATTTGAAGATTATTTGCCCTAATTGAAGCATGAGAAAATTTTCACTGGCTGTATTGTGCAGTTTCCTTTTCATTTTCGTTCATTCTCAACAATTTAATACCTGGTATTTTGGAAACGCTGCCGGGATGACCTTTAACCCCGGAGGGGCGACCACGCCCCATGGCCTGGTTGATGGAGCCAACCAGGCTTATGAAGGAAATGCAAGCATCTGTGATGATAATGGCAATATCCTATTTTATACGAATGGAACGACAGTTTATAATGCTACGCACCAGGCAATGCTTAATGGTGACGGCTTGCTGGGCCATCAATCAGCGGCACAATCATCAATAATCGTCCCGCGCCCCAATAGTGACAGTATCTATTACATTTTTACAACCGACGCATTTGAAAATAACTTTTCGAATGGCTATCGCTACTCAATTGTCGACATAAGCCATGATGGTGGCAAAGGAGAGGTTGTTTCAAAAAATATCCTATTAAACGCCTCGTGTTCGGAGCGACTGACCGCAATTCGTCATGCAAACGGTATTGATGTCTGGATCGTGGGCAATGAGAAAAATTCTAATACTTTCAAGTGCTGGCTGCTTACATGCAATGGCTTGCGACAAACTCCTGTTGTCTCTAAAACAGGCATGACATTAAGTGACCAAGATCTCGGAGTAATGAAAGCAAGCCCTGATGGGAAATTTCTTTGTCAAACCAATTATGCTGACTACCAGGGGAATTTCTTCCAGCTTTTTGACTTTGACAATGCAGCCGGCACAATTTCAAATTCAAGAGTTATCAGCAATCCATCCACCACATATTTGAGCTGTGAGTTCTCTCCTGACTCTAAATTCTTATACCTCACCAGAACCGAAGCCTTCATTGATCAATTCGAACTAAGAGGAGGAAGCGCAACTTCCATTAACTCGACGCGGCAAAGTATTCCAGCTGCCTTTGGTTTTTATGGCATTCAAGCCGGCCCCGATGGAAGGATCTACCTAAACCGTTATAAAACTAAGTTGTCGGTGATCAATCTCCCCGGTATTCAAGGAACCGGTTGCGATTTTGTCCTGGACCAGGTGGATCTCGCAGGCAGACCCGGAGTACTGGGTTTGCCTAACGCTATCAACGACGAGCCACTCGATCCCTGGAATAATTTTACTTATCTCGTAACGGATACTTGCAAAGGAACTATCCAATTTACCGCGTTTACAAATCTGCCGGCGCCAGTGCAATGGTCGTGGACTTTTGGCGATGGGACTACATCAAACCTTCAGAATCCTGCACATACTTTTCCAAACCCGGCTACAATATATAATGTCAAGCTTGTTATCAGGTCGCCATTGGTATGTGGGTACATAAAAAGAGGAAAATATATTGCGGCAGGTGGCGCTTCTGCGGACGCGAATTTTGATTACGTATCAAAATGTGATTCGGGCTATGTGAGATTCATAAATATTTCCAGTGTTTATTCCGCTAATGATATTTCCTATCATTGGGATTTTGGAGACGGCACCACTTCGTCGGAAAAAGATCCTATCCACACCTATACGAACTCAGGAAGTTTTTTGGTGAAATTAAAAATGCAGGCGGGTCTTTCGTGTTTGGATGATTCGATCTCCAAATCTTTGAACCTGCAGCAACTAGCCATACACGCCTCCCCGGCTCTTACGGTTGTTGACGCCGGACAAACTGTGCAATTAAACGTGACAGGTGGAGGTACTCATTTTCAGTGGACCCCTGCTCAATGGTTAAGCAATGCAACAATTGCCGATCCGATTGCAAGTCCTCTCGATAATGTCACCTATACCGTTACTGCAACCAATGATGCAGGTTGCCGGGATGAAGATTCCGTTATAATAAAACTCAACGCTCCGAATGATATTTTCGTTCCCACCGCATTTACACCGAATGGTGATGGAAAGAATGATACATTCAAGCCCTATATCGGAAGAAGTTTTACTCTTCTGGACTTTACTGTCTATGACCGCTGGGGAGAAAAGATATTCACTACCAAAAAAGAAAACGGATGGGATGGAAAAATAAATGGGCAACCTCAAAACAGCGGAATATATGTATGGATTCTGAAAGCTAATGATGAACACGGCAGCATCATCAACAAAAAAGGAATCGTTGCCTTGATAAGATAGACTATTTGTCTTCGCTAAAAGCACTTGCCAGGTATTCTTTTTTCAACCTGGAAATATTCGTGATTGAAATTTCTTTCGGGCAAACGGCTTCGCACGCCTGCGTAAAAGTGCAACTGCCAAAGCCTTCCTTGTCCATTTGCTCTACCATTAGTAATACTCTTGTCTTTCTCTCAGGCGCACCTTGTGGCAATAGCGACAAATGAGCAACCTTCGCAGAAACAAATAACATTGCAGAGGAATTCTTGCAAGCGGCAACACAGGCGCCGCACCCTATACAAGCGGCCGCGGCAAATGCCTTGTCTGCATTTTCTTTTTCAATAGGGATGGCATTACCATCAACAGCACTGCCGGTATTTACTGAAATGTAGCCGCCCGCCTGGATGATGCGGTCGAATGCGCTTCGATTAACCACAAGATCTTTTATGACAGGGAATGCTTTTGCTCGCCACGGCTCTACCACGATGGTATCACCCTCCTTAAAGGCGCGCATGTGAAGCTGGCAAACAGTTGTCCCATGCCAGGGACCATGAGGACGACCATTGATGTACATGGAACAAGCGCCACAAATTCCTTCACGACAATCATTATCAAATGCGATCGGATCTTTCCCCTCGCGAATCAACCGTTCATTCAATACATCAAACATTTCCAGGAATGACATTTCCGAAGAAATATCTTTTACCTCGTACGTTTCAAAACTTCCCTTACTATCAGCATTTTTCTGACGCCAGACCTTTAATTTGAGATTCATTGAGTAATGCTCCATTGTTAAATGGTTGTATTGCTTAATTGTTATCTTAACTTTATAACTTCAGTTTTTGGTTGGTAAATGCCACAAGTGCGTTAATTGCCTTTGGCAATTTTCGTAGTTCTGCAAAGATGTGGTCGTATTCTGCGTCACTCAATAGCTTTCTTAGCTTGGATTTTTGATTCCAGTCTAAAGACTCACTCATAGATCCATACCCATACCTATAAAATTTTATCTTGTCTTTTATATTGAACCTGCCAAAGCCTTCTGCGATATTTGCAGATATACTGTCCACTGCCTCAACGAACTGTTCTCCTACAGTACTCTTCTCAAAATGTGTCCATTTGATAATGATATTCCACACGTAATTGCTCAAGTGAAATGCTCCTTTGTAAGCTTCAATATCATTTAGTTTCAAAAATTTTTTTTGTTCCATGATGAATAAGATTTAACAATTTAACCATGAAACAATATAACAATTATTTATACGACCTCTGTGTCGGTTTCACTTCCTCATACTTCAACTCTTCCTTGTGCAATTCCCATTGATGTTCTCCTTTGTACTCCCACGCTGCCACATACATAAACTCATTATCGCGTCGCAATGCCTCTCCATCCGGCGTTTGGTATTCCTCTCTAAAATGCCCTCCTGCACTTTCATTGCGATGCAAAGCATCAATGCATATCAATTCACCTAATTCCATAAAATCTGCTACTCTCTGTGCTTTGTCCAGTTCAGGATTAAATTCATTTATGTCACCCGGTATCCTAACATCCTTCCAAAATTCTTCTTTCAACTGCTGCACCTCTTTTATCGCTTCCTGTAATCCCTGTGCATTACGCGCCATACCACATTTATCCCAGATAATTTTTCCCAAACGTTTATGAAAACTTTCCACCGATTGTGTGCCCTTAATATTCATCAATAGATTGATGCGGTCGGAAACTTTTTTCTCTGCCTCGTCAAATGCTTCGTGGTTCGTCGGCTCAACAGGATTCCGGATCTCTCCTGCCAAATAATTTCCAATCGTATAAGGAATCACAAAATATCCATCCCCCAATCCCTGCATTAATGCCGAAGCACCCAAACGATTGGCTCCATGATCGGAGAAGTTTGCTTCGCCCAAAACATACAAGCCATTCAGATTACTCATTAATTCATAGTCAACCCACAAACCACCCATCGTATAGTGAACGGCGGGATAAATTCTCATCGGCACTTCGTAAGGATTTTCACCGGTAATCTTTTCATACATATCGAAAAGATTACCATATTTCTCTTTCACTACTTCTTTTCCATGATGACGAATGTCTTCGGGTGTTGGATTTTCTATTGCGAGCTTGCTACATTCGATCTTCCCGTAGCGTACGATTGCATCGGCATAATCCAGATACACGGCTTGCTTTGATGTTCCCACGCCATAACCAGCATCACATCTTTCTTTCGCTGCTCTTGACGCAACATCTCTTGGAACTAAATTTCCAAATGCCGGATATTTTCTCTCCAAATAATAATCTCTTTCGTCTTCCGGAATTTCATTTGCCTTTCTTGTATCACCTTTTTGTTTTGGTACCCATATGCGACCATCATTGCGAAGCGATTCAGACATCAGTGTCAATTTGCTCTGATGATCTCCGGTAACCGGGATACAAGTAGGATGAATTTGTGTAAAACAAGGATTCGCAAAATATGCACCTTTCTTATGCGCTTTCCAGATCGCCGTCACATTACAACCCATTGCATTGGTGGAGAGATAAAAAACATTTCCATACCCCCCCGTGCACAATAGTACAGCATGACCTGAATGTCTTTCAAGACGACCGCTAACAAGGTCTCGAACAATAATGCCGCGACACTTTCCATCAATATTCACAATATCCAGCATCTCGTGACGTGAATACATTTCTACATTTCCCAACGTCACTTGTCTTTCTAATGCCTGGTATGCACCGATCAATAATTGCTGACCCGTTTGCCCGGCAGCATAAAAGGTTCTTTGTACTTGTGTGCCACCGAAAGAACGGTTACTCAGTAAACCACCATACTCTCGTGCAAATGGTACACCCTGTGCTACACATTGGTCAATAATATTTACGCTCACTTCTGCCAGGCGATGAACGTTCCCTTCCCTTGACCGGTAATCACCGCCTTTGATCGTATCATAAAACAATCTGTAAACGCTGTCACCGTCATTCTGATAATTTTTTGCTGCATTGATCCCTCCTTGCGCTGCAATGGAATGTGCGCGTCGTGGAGAGTCCTGGAAACAAAATGCCTTTATTTTATAACCCAACTCAGCCAGCGATGCAGCGGCTGAGGCTCCGGCTAGCCCTGTTCCGACAATGATTATTTCGAGCTTGCGTTTGTTGGAGGGGTTCACCAGCTTGCAATGCCCCTTATAATTCGTCCACTTGTCGGCTACCGGTCCGTCCGGGGTTTTCGAATCTAAAATCACTGATTACACGGATTTATTTGATTTAAATGATTGTGTCCTTCTCTCTTTCAGCACTCTTTATGTCGTAGCTTTTATTTTTTTGTTACCAGCTTTCGGATCTTTATTTAGCTTCTGTTGTGTCACTCACTTGTACTGCAACAATTCTATTCATCAAAATTGAACTCCTCCGAAGTTCTTAATCACTACTCCACCCATCCCAAATACATACTGATCGGCATCATGGCGAACAACAAACAAACAATAATCGAAAATATCCAACCGGTTCCGTTGAGAATCGCCAGGTATTTTTTGTTCGAAACGCCCAACGTTCTGAAAGAACTTTGAAATCCATGTATCAAATGCCAGGCTAGCGAAATACAACCAATGATATATAAAACCACTATCCACGGATTTTGAAAAACAATGGCCATTTTTCCATAAAGATTATGGTATGCTTTCCCCGGTGAATCGTCATACATCACTTCATCTAATCCACCGAATCTTGACGGTATCCAAAAATCAGCAATATGAACAATTAGAAATAAAAAGACAAGTGTGCCCAGGAGTCCCATTGATTTGCGGTACCATGTGCTTCCTTCTGACCCCATTGGAACTTTATAACCTATACCTCTCCTTCTCCTGTTCTGCACCTCCAACACATAACCTTGTATAATATGGATGATAAAAAAAACAAACAATCCTATCTCGAGCAGCCGCGGAACCAATGTTTGACCGAGCCAATGTGCGGCTTTATTAAACACTTCACCATTATCACCCGGAACAAAAACCACGGCCCACATACAGGCATTCACGGTAACGTGAACGATCAAAAACAAGATCAGGGATAAACCCGTTACTGCCATCACAAACTTTTTGCCGACAGACGAAGTGAAGAATTCAGACCATTTCATAAATCAAGCAGAACTAAAAAATTTTTTCCAAAGGATCATCTTTGGCGCTGCAAAAATAGCATCGGAATGTCAAATGAAACAGAAAAGTTTCTGACTATGTGCTTGAATGGCTAAATTGTCAGATGGTTAAATTGTTAGGCAATTCAAATGGGCTGAGTAGTTAAATTGCCGATGGGTGAATTGTTAAGGTAGCTGCTAGTTGAATTAAGCAATAAAACAATTATAGCTTCAATCTCGCCATCAACTCGTTGTCAATCTTTTTAAACAAATGGAACGGCTTATAAGTTCTCCAATTGGGAAGATCGTATAACTCAATATACTGGTTGAGTTTTGCACTTTTAAAATCATGCTGCGTCGCTTCAGGCATGTCGATCATCACGATCCAGCCATTTTCATCGGTTACTTCTTCATACCATTCCTGGTAATATTCCTTAACGCCACTGTGAAAGTTTAAGACATTATCGGCGATTAGAACAAATTTGAATATCCCCTCCCGCTCAAATACATCGATCACTTCGCGCTTTAATTCCATGATGTCATTTTCGATGGCATCATTCCACTCGCCCATTAACTCGATCACGGCATATTTTTCATCATAATCTGCAATCAGCACTTTAAGATAAAGTGTCCGGGAACCAAAATCATCCCATTGCGGATGGATATAGTAGTTGTAAATCGTGTGCGAATATTCAAATTCAGAATAATTCCTGCCGAAGAATGGTGACCGTTCATCGTCCTCACTTACATAAATATGGAGCCAATTATAAAAAGGTTCAATGTCGTGCATAGGCTACATTTTCTAATTCGAAAATGATCGATAGATGGACGTCACATTTTCAAATTTTCCACAGCTTTTTTTACACTTCCAAATTCCAGCAAGATCTCCTTTGCGCGATTGTAGTCCTTCATGCCTGTTCTTTCCATGACCATCTTTGTTCCCCTGTCTACCAACTTCTCATTGGTTAATTGCATGTTCACCATTTTATTATCTTCTACCCTACCCAGCTGTATCATTACAGTTGTTGAAATCATATTTAATACCAGTTTTTGAGCGGTCCCGCTTTTCATTCTTGTACTTCCTGTAACAAACTCGGGACCTACCACAACTTCAATCGGATAGTCGGCTGCAGCACTGATGGGTGAATTCGGATTGCATGCAATGCTCCCCGTTATGATCCCATTTTTTCTGCATGCCTCCAATGCCCCAATCACGTAAGGAGTTGTTCCGCTGGCGGCAATACCCACTACTACATCTTTATCGCAAACGTTAAACGCCTGTAAATCCTTCCATCCTTGTTCTTTGTCATCTTCGGCAAATTCAACAGCTGTTGTAATCGCTTTTTCACCTCCAGCAATAATTGCTACTACCAGCCCGTATGGAACTCCATAAGTTGGTGGACATTCACTGGCATCGACAACTGCCAACCTGCCGCTTGTGCCGGCTCCAATATAAAATAACCGACCCCCCATTAGCATTTTGTCAGTAATCACCTGCACCAGCGATTCTATTTGAGGAACCGCTTCAGCTATAGCAAAAGGAACGGTTTGATCTTCCTCATTAATGTGCGTCAGGATCTCAAGCACACTCATTTTTTCAAGGTGGTGATATTCCGAAGCCTGCTCTGTAATTTTTAAAAATTCTTCCATATCATTCATTATCGGCCATGAAAATCAACCAACCCTTCCATTGGTCTTTTTATAACTTTTCCCAGGTCGAACTCATAGTTGGCACAAAGTTGTTTCAGCACATCTTTGAACCCAAACGCAATACTGCCCACAAAGTTCACAGGTAATTTCCAAATCTCAGGATATTTTATAAGATGATAGAAAAAGAAATCATTTAGCCCGTCTTCCAGTATGTTTTCGACCATGTAATGCCCGCGATTTTCGGCAAGAAACAGTGCAAACGACGCCAGGTAACGACTAGGGAACGGCTTCTTATACACGTTTTGCAATATCTCAGCTCTGTTTGTGTTATATTTCTTATCGAACAAATATTTCAGGTCCTCGTCAAAGATCTCATATAAATAATATTGAAGCACTTTTTTACCTAAATACGCTCCGCTTCCCTCATCTCCTAAAACATACCCCGGCCCCGGCCGACTCTTGACGATCTTCTTCCCATTATAGTAACATGAGAAAGTTCCAGTTCCCAGGTTGCAGGCAATTCCTTTTTGATCTCCGCACAAAGCTCTCGCCGCCGCGGTGATGTCATCATTAATGCTTGCTGTTGCCTCGGGAAAGATCTCACGGAAAACCTTTTGCATTATTTTCTTGTTTGCCGGATCAAACAAGCCCGTGCCATAGAAATGAATTTCATTGACAGCAGTTCTTATTTTCGGGGTAAGCTCCTTTATCAAAAGCTCTTTTATTTCTGTCGCAGTCAAAAAATAAGTGCTCATGCCCTGCGTCAGGATCAATCTTTTTTTCCTTCCGTTTAAAAGACACCACTCCGTTTTTGTAGCGCCGCTGTCAGCAATTAATTTAACCGGGGTCATTTTTTTCAACCTGGAGCTAAAATTTTTGTTGTAATAAGTCTGTGCCTAAAATCGTTAGATACAAATCGATTATTTTGCATCAAATTACAAAGAAAGCAAAGAGATGAGTAATAAAAAATTACAGGTTTGGCTACCACTGATCTTTTCCGTCGTCATGATCGCCGGGATGTTTTTCGGCTTTAATCTTCATAAACAAACGGGAACGACCAAGAACTTTTTTGCCCTGGCAAAACGAAATTCCCTTGAAGAAGCCATGGAGCTTATCAAATCGAGATATGTTGATTCTGTACATATGGATACCCTTGAAGAGGGAGCTATTCAGCAAATGATGAGTGGCCTGGACCCGCACTCAGTCTACATCCCCGCTAGCAACCTGAAAGACGTGAATGATGATATTGCAGGAAATTTTGAAGGCATTGGTGTCGAATTCAACATTTTCTCCGATACTGTAAATGTGTTGTACGTGGTACCGGACGGCCCAAGCGACAGGGCGGGTTTGCACGTGGCCGACCGCATATTAAAGGTCAACGACAAACCCATTGCAGGACAAAAGATATCGAGCGAAGATGTCAAAAAATTAATACGCGGGCCGGGAAACAGTAACATTAACCTGACCATCTTACGGAATAACAAGGTCTTGGTTATCCAGGTAACCAGGGGGCGCATTCCAGTGCCTTCGCTTGACGCAGGCTATATGATCGATCGGGGTACGGGTTACATCAAACTAAATAAGTTTTCCGAAAAGACTTATGCAGAGTTCATGGAAGCTCTCGAGGATCTGAAAAAGCAGGGACTGCAAAAGCTCATTCTCGACTTGCGTGGCAACGGAGGAGGGCTTATGGACCAGGCTGTTCAGATCGCAGATGAGTTTCTTGACGACAATAAGCTGATCGTGTATACCGAAGGAACCAATGTTAAAAGAAGAGAATATACTGCAAAACGTCCGGGCCTGTTTGAAAGCGGCAAGCTTGTGGTGCTGGTTGATGAACTTTCGGCCAGTGCAAGCGAAATTGTTTCGGGTGCATTACAGGATTGGGAGCGAGCAACCATAGTTGGAAGAAGAACCTTTGGGAAGGGACTCGTCCAGGAACAATATGAATTGAGTGATGGCTCTGCCATACGATTAACCGTCGCACGCTATTACACACCGGTTGGCAGAAGTATTCAACGATCCTACGAAAAGGGAAGGAAGGTTTATATGGAAGACATCTGGCAACGATACAAAGATGGTGAGATGTTGTATTCCGACTCCAACAAAATAAACAAGGGACAGGTTTTTACAACACTCGGAAAGGATAAAAAGAAGGTCTATGGTGGCGGGGGGATTATGCCTGATGTTTTTGTACCTATTGACACGAACAACATACAACACAACGTAACGGAGCTGTATCTTGAAACGACCACGTTTAATAGTTTTGTTTATCATTATTATGTTCACAATCTTCCACAACTCGATCAATACAAATCTGCCATTGATTTTGCCCAACGCTTTAATGGTATTAATGACGTTTGGAACCAGTTGGTAGAATATGCAAAAAGGGACACGATCTATCTAAAAAATATCCCGGAGAGAGATCAGGAGGGAATTAAGCAGAGATTGAAAGCCTACCTCGCACGCTACAAATGGAGAAACGAAGGGTTTTATGAGATCGTGAATATGGATGACATTGCCGTTAAAAAAGCGCTGGAAGTTCTTAATAACTGATCACGCAGATCTCCTTCTTGTATTTCCAAGAATTTGCAATGCAATAACCGCGCAGGGGGCCACGAGGGCCAGGTCCGTGATATGTGCTATCCATGGAGTACGCGGCGGGATGCGGCCCAATGGAAATGAAATGGCACCCAAACAAAATAATATTCCCATCCAAACAGGCACTGATCGCTTTACGATCAAACTAATGCCCAATACCAAAAGACTTAATGGAAATAAGGGCCCTGACCCGAATAATAATATTTGAGAGGTGACAGGATAATTCGTTAATAAGTTGAGGTATTGCTCATGTGAAATATTTAAGACCGTTACGAGGTATCCAAGAAAAGCAAAGCAAACGCCGCTGATACATCCAAATACAGCGATCCACAAGCCCCATACAGCATATCGCGGCATTTCATTTTTTACCAGGGAAAAAAGACTCCTGAGTGCAGGAATCCAGAAGAACATTGAAAAGATGATCAGCATCGCTGCTTCCACTCCATATTCTCCGTTCCGCCAAAAGAAGGTGGAAGCTGCAAACAACACGGGTGCAATAATTAAACAAAATCCCTCCACTCTTTTTTCAAGTTGAGAAGATTTTGTTGATAGCGCCGGTGTAAAAATCTCTGACATTATTGTTTCATTGAGAGAAAGTTGTTAGTCATTTCCATTCAATAACTCTTTTCTATCTATCCGATAAGAAGCCACCAAACCAATTCCGCCTCCGATCGCGATCAATGAAAAGTACAGGGCAACTGGCTCAATTTCCCGTGGGATCATTAAGGTATCTATCAGGAAAGCTGCCAGCAATCCAACACCTGCTCCAATCAAGAGCATACCCCATTTTAAATAGGTGGGCGTTGATCTCCTTGTCCTTTCTTTTGGATTCATTCCTTTCTCGATCATGGCCAGGTTCTGGCGAGTTTTCAGGTAAACAATGCCAAAGATCATGGCAAAGCCCCCGGCAAACATTACAATTGGAATTAAAAATTCTCCTCCGTGCATAAAATAAGTTTTATTGTCTGCCTGTCAGCAGACAGGTGAATGATTGTTGTTCGTTACGTTCTTTGACTACATCATTTAAAATCTGGTTACAGCGTTTAAAGAACTTTTGCGAATCAATTTACAGGAACTTTGACCACATCTTGTTCAGGCAGGTTACAATAAATGCGAAAAAACTGAACTATATATACCTTACACCTTCTGCCTTTAACCTTGTACCTTAGTTAAGTAACCTAAGGGCTTACCTCGTAGTCTTATATATAGAATGTCAACCGGACCTTCAGATAGTGAAATCATCAGCCTTGTGCTGAAAGGTGATCATAATGCCTACGCCCTGCTGGTGGAGCGGTATAAATCGTATGTGTTTACACTTACTCTTCGCTTTACCAAAAACAGGGAGGACGCAGAAGAGGTATCGCAAGACATATTTGTTAAGGCTTATCGCTCTTTGGCAGATTTTAAAGGCACCGCAAAATTCAGCACCTGGCTTTACACGATCGTCAATACGACATGCATCACCTTTTTGAGAAAAAAGCGTTTAGATGTAAGGTCGCTCGATGATGAAAGAACATTCGAAGTAGCCGATAGCCAGGATTCAGGATTCAGGGCGAACCAAGTAGAGCAAAAGTCAAGGCAGAACATGGTGAACCGGGCCATTGCTATGCTAAACCCGGACGATGCCCAGATCATAACCTTGTTTTATAAAAATGAACAAAGCCTCGAAGAGATCGGCCAAATACTGGGTGTGGAGGTCAACACCGCCAAGGTGCGATTACACAGGGCAAGGACAAGATTAAAGGATAAAATGGAAAAACATTTTACAGAAGAAGTAAAAGATCTTCATTAAACTGATAAAAGCCATTTAACATGGAAGAAAATAAAAATAATATCGATGACAGGTTGTGGGAGTATATTGACGGATCGGGTTCCGTTGAAGAAAAATCTGCTATCGAAAAAATGATCGAAACAAACAAGCAATGGAAGGAGAAGTATCATGAGTTGCTTGAACTTCATCAATTGGTGCAGTCGTCCACGCTGGAAGAGCCATCGTTACGGTTTACGAAAAATGTGATGGAAGAGATCGCGAAGTATCAGATTGCGCCGGCGGCAAAAACCTACATCAATAACAAGATCATTTGGGGCATCGGGATCTTTTTTATCACCCTGTTCGTTGGGTTCTTAATATATGGTTTTGGACAGGTGGACTGGTCTGCAGGTGATAATAACTTACCGATCGATATCAGCAAGGTGAACTATGGCAGATTTTTCAATAATACTTACGTAAATGTGTTCATGATGATCAATGTTGTGCTGGGATTGATGTTGTTGGACAGATACCTGGCAGCCAGAAAGAAAAAATTGCAGAAAGAAGCTTGATGATTTTTATCATCAGGTCCGGTAAAGTCCCGACATTATCGTCGGGGCTTTTTTTTACCACGCAGATTAACCTGAAATTAAGAATTACGCTGATTGACATAATGCCACAGAAACACTGAGACCTTCTGTGTTTCTGTGATTCTGTGGCAATTACATGCATGATTCTATCTTTCTCTTTCTCTTTCGCTACTCTTTCCTCCCGCCGAGTTTATTTTTTTGGTGCCAGCGTTCCGTTCACACTCAACTTCCGTTGCGTCGCACTCTTGTGCTGCAACAATTCTATTGGTCAAAAATTGAACTCCTTCGGAGTTCTCATACATCCATCATTTCGTTCAACGGGCTAAAGCCAGTTATTATTTATACTTTGCTCCTGCGGAACAATCCTTCGTGGACTTCGTGCACCCTTCGTGTATTCTAAGATTCCCAAACTGCCAAATATATCAGGCAGCTTGTGAATGGTTTTCGGTATCTGAACCAGCGTCTATGTGCCGATTGCAATTGATATCGACGCATGTCCATTCACGATTCACGTCTCACATTTCACGTCTCACGCATGCTGAGCAGAATTACCAACCGCCGAAGAGTGCGACGCAACAGGCGTTGAAGAGAGAACTAAAGGTGGCTACCAAATTCTTAACTTTGCGATCATAAAGAACATTATGGATATCAAGAACAACATCCTTGAAACGATAGGCAATACTCCGTTGATAAAACTGAATAAGATCACGAAAGATTTTCCTTGTACAGTGCTGGCAAAGGTTGACTATTTCAATCCGGGCAATTCAATAAAAGATCGGATGGCCGTGAAGATGGTTGAGATGGCAGAGAAAGAAGGAAAATTAAAACCGGGCGGAACAATTATTGAATGTACAAGCGGAAATACAGGAATGGGCCTGGCCCTCGTTGCGGTAGTCAAAGGATATAAATGCATTTTTACAACTACCGATAAACAATCAAAAGAAAAAGCGGACATCTTAAAAGCATTGGGTGCCGAGGTAATTGTATGTCCCACTAATGTAGAACCGGAAGATCCGAGAAGCTATTATTCTGTGGCAAGACGTTTAGAAAAAGAAATTCCAAATTCATACTTGTGTAATCAATACGACAACCTCGCAAATCGCCTTGCACACTATGAGACTACCGGTCCCGAAATATGGAGACAAACAGACGGGAAGATCACGCACCTCGTTTGTACAGCCGGAACAGGAGGAACGATCACGGGCACAGCAATGTTTTTAAAGGAAAAAAATCCTAACATACAAGTTTGGGCCATTGACGTATATGGCTCGTTGCTTACAAAATATTTCCGTACAGGTGAAGTGGATGCCACGGAGGTTCATCCTTACATCAGTGAAGGTTTCGGCGAAGACTTTGTTCCCAAAAATTATGACATGAGCGTGATCGATCATTTCGAACAGGTAACTGATAAGGCAGGTGCGGTCATGGCGAGAAAGTTGGCGAAAGAAGAAGGGATATTTTGCGGCTATAGTGCAGGAAGTTGCTTGCAGGGATTGATGCAACTAAAAAATAAATTAAAAAAAGATGACCTGGTCGTTTGCATTTTTCATGATCATGGCAGCAGGTATGTAGCGAAAATTTATAACGACCAATGGATGATCGAAAGAGGTTTCCTCGATGTAAAAACGTTCAAAGACATTATAAGTGCACGGGGCGCCAAGAAATTGGTGACCGTTGAACCTGGTCAAACAGTTTCACAAGCGGTGGAGTTGATGAAAAAACATGATATTGAACATATTCCGGTGATGAATCATAACGGACCTGTTGGAGCCATCAGTGAAAGTGGTCTTTTTCAAAAAATATTTGATAATCCTGAGATAAAACACGCAAAAGTTGAATCTGTACTGGAGACCTCCTATCCTATCGTCGAGTTTGACACACCTGTGGAAAAATTAAGCTCTCTTATCAATAAAGAAAATGGCGCCGTGCTTGCAAAAGATGAAGCGGGCAGTTTTCATATTGTTACGAAATACGATGTCATACAGGCGCTGGGCAAATGAGAATTTGAATCACGAGTCGCCCGTTTTTAAACGTAAAATCGTAGTTGTACCAAATGCATTTGCGTGGTTTTGCAATTAAATCTTTCGCTGTATTACTCG
>Ga0070684_100000147_pt1 | contig 47500 bp, 62 predicted proteins | sample KBSC723LmetaG_FD_65653 | JGI IMG/M metagenome (GOLD analysis project Ga0070684, IMG submission 65653) | Corn rhizosphere microbial communities from Kellogg Biological Station, Michigan, USA - KBS C7.2-3L metaG | ecosystem: Host-associated > Plants > Roots > Rhizosphere ...
GACCTGCCGCTCGACATCCTGTTCAGCTACTATCTGGTGGCTAAGGAGTTCGGTGTGCTGCCGGCCTCGAATATCGAGCCGTCCGACTTCTGGACCTACTGGATGTAGTTGATGACCGCCAAGAAAGCCCCCGATCCGGTCAAGCTTCCCGGCGTTCTCGATCTTGAGAGCCGTGCGATCATCTATCAGGGCGTCTCGGTGCCGCAGCTTCGCGCGATCTTCAATTTGAAGGACGAGGATGTAATGCGCCGGCTGGGGGACTTGGCGCCGGTTGGCACCGGCCGGATGAACAACCCGGTCTACAATCTCGCTCAGGCAGCCGCGCGCATCGTGCGCCCTCGGATCACCCCGGAGGCCATCGACGCCTACATGAGAACCGCCAACCCGGCCAATTTGCCGCCGATGGTGTCAAAGCACTATTGGGAGGGGCTGCGCACCCGTGAACGCTACCGCGAGGAGGTCGGCGAGCTATGGTACACCGAAGACGTTATGCGTCTCCTGTCGGAAACCTTTCAGACAATACGCGCGACGCTTGTGTTGCTGCCCGATACCATGCGTGGTAGGGAGGACATGACCGAAGCACAATTTCGATTTGTGCAGCGGCTCGTGGACGACCTGATCGAGGACGTGCGTGCCAGACTCGTCGCCGAACCTGCCAAGCCCAGCCGAGCCGATGGAGCGGGAAGAGCCGGAGCTTGGGAGGAAGCAGGGGCGCTTTAAGAGCGTCTCCGACCTCGCGGCAATAATTGCGCAGGACATTTTCCGTCGCCCGTCGCGGTACAGCGTCACTGACATCGCCGAACAGTTCGTCAAGATCAAGCGCACCGGGGGCGCGGCCGTCGCCTGGAGCCGGGAAGCCGCGCCCTACATGGCCGAGCCGCAGGACATGCTCGCCAGCCGCGAGCGTTCCGGCCTCGTCTTCGTCGGCCCGTCGCAGTCGGGCAAGACCGAGAGTCTGATCCTCAATTTCATTGCGTACTCGGTCCTGCAAGACCCGATGGACATCATTCTCTACAACCCGACGCAGCACGCGGCGCGGGATTTTTCATTGCGCCGTATCGACCGCATGAACCAGCACTCGCCGGCCCTGCGTTCCCGGCTCCTGCCGTCGCGCTCGACCGACATGAAATACAATAAGATTTACCGCTCGGGGATGATCCTGACCCTGTCGTGGCCGAGCGTGTCGGAGATGGCCGGCAAGCCGATTGGAAGGGTGCTGCTGACCGATTTCGACCGGATGCCCGACGACATCGAGGGAGAAGGCTCGCCGTTCGACCTCGCCTACATGCGGACGACCTCGTTCGGGTCATTGCGCATGGCAGTGGCTGAGTCGTCGCCCTCCAGGCCCATCGAAGACCCGCGCTGGATCGCTTCAAGCCCACACGAAGCGCCTCCGGCCCAGGGTATCCTGGGGCTTTACAACCGGGGCGACCGGCGGCGCTGGTACTGGCACTGCCTGCGCTGCGTGAATTACTTTGAGGGCAGGTTCGAGCACCTGAAGTGGGACGACAACGAGAACCCGGCTGCCGCCGCCGAGACGGTCAGGATGATCTGCCCTTCGTGCGGCTACGAACTCTACCCGGCTGACCGGCCGACCATGCAGCAATACGCGACGTGGCTGGCAGACGGGCAGTCGATAGACGCCCAGGGGTACAAGACAGGGCCGGAGCCGCGCAGCGAGATCGCCTCGTACTGGCTGAACGGCGTCGCGGCGGGATTTCAGACTTGGTCCGAGATCGTGGTCAAGTACCTCAACGCGGCGCGTGAGTGCGAGCAAACCGGCAGCGAAACCTCGCTGCAACAGTTCTACAACAACGTGCTGGGTCAGCCTTACAAACCCAAGGTCGAAGAATCGTTACGGCTACCGGAGATACTGCACGCCCGTGCCGAGCCGATAGGCGAGAAGATACCGGCCGAGGTTAGATTTTTGGTCGCCTGCGTGGACGTGCAGAAGAACGCATTCGTCGTGCAGGTCCACGGGGTCGGGCCGGGATCGCCCTACGATGTCACCGTGGTGGATCGGTTCAGCATATTTAAGTCCAACCGCAACGACGATGACGGCGACAAGATATGGGTCAAGCCCGCGACCTATCTTGAGGACTGGGACATGCTCGTGGAACAGGTCATGCGCAAGTCCTACCCGGTGGATGATGCGACTGGCCGCGAGATGGCGGTAAAGCTGACCGTGTGCGACAGCGGCGGTTTCACCCGGCACCGGGGCGAGGGCGTCACCACGATGGCCTACGAGTTCTACCGCGCCTTGCGCAAGAGCGGGCTGTCCCCGAGGTTCCACCTTGTGCGCGGCGCTTCTTTTGTCAATGCCCCGCGCACTTGGATCGAATACCCGGATCAGCGCAAGAAGGACAAGCTCGCGGCGGCGCGCGGCGATGTGCCGGTGTTGTTCTTTAACGCCAACATGCTCAAGGATGACCTGTCGGCCCGGCTCGACAGCACCAACCCCGGCAAGGGGATGATACACTTCCCCGACTGGCTGCCGACTTGGTTCTTCAAGGAACTTTGCGTAGAGCGCCGCACCGAGAAGGGGTGGATAAACAGTTCCGGGGGCCGTAACGAAGCCTGGGACTTGTTGTACTATATGCTCGGAACCTGTGTGTCGCCCTTGCTGCAAGTCGAAAAGATCGACTGGGACAACCCGCCAAGCTGGGCCAATGTGTGGGACAAGAACCCTCTTGTCATCCGGCCGGAAGAGGACATATTGGAAGTTGCGCCGGTATCGTATGATTTCGCGTCGCTCGGGAAGGCACTGGCATGACCACCGCGACCATCCCTGGGATGCTTTTAAGCTGCGACCAGCTTCGCGACAGGCTTCTTAAGATTTCCGATATGCTGGCGACGCTGGGCCAGCCGGGGGTGCGTTCGGTGCGCGACACGGACGGTTCTGAAATCCAGTATTCACAGGCATCGCTCGACGCGCTGCGCGGCGAGCGGTCGCGGCTGGAGGCGATCTACAACACCTGCTGCGGCGGGCGCAGCCGTCCCTTCGGATTTGTCTTTTGATCGACATCCAGACCCTCGGCGGCGCGCTCGAAGGGGCCGAGAACACCTCGCGCGAAACCATGCTGTGGCACGCCGATAGGCGTAGCCCAGACCAGATAATCAACCAAGTCAAAGAAGAAGCGGACCTGCGCGGCCGGGACATTGTTACAAACGACGGCTACGCGCAAGGGGTGGTTGAAATCCACCGTGATACGATTGTCGGCAACCAGTATCGCTTGAATGCCCAGCCCAACTGGCAGGTCTTGTCGCATCTCTATTCGACCAAGTTCGATGAGGTCTGGGCCGAGGAGTACCAGACGATCGCCGAGGAGATGTTCAACCTCATCGGCGAATCCAACGCGGCGTGGCTCGACGCCCAGCGCAGGCTTACGTTTTCGGGGCTGATACGTCTTGGTATCGCCGGGTTTACTTTTACCGGCGAGGTGTTGGCTACAGTAGAGTGGATACGAGAGGTAGGGCGTCCCTTTAATACCGCGATCCAGTTCGTGTCGCCTTCACGGCTGTCCAACCCTACCGGGCGGGGCGACGACGCAAACCTGCGAAGGGGTGTTCAACGCGACAGCCGGGGCAAGCCGGTCGGGTATTACATCCGGGTCGGCTACCCGACCGAGTGGTACTACGGCGTCGATAATTACAACTGGAAGTTCGTGCCGGTCGAGAAGCCCTGGGGCAGGCGTCAGGTTATCCACATCGCCGACCAGATGCAGCCGGACCAGACGCGCGGCGTCAGCGCCCTGGTGGCGGTCCTCAAAGACATGCGGATGACCCGCAAGTTCCATGAAATTGTATTACAAAATGCGGTCATTAACGCGAGCTACGCAGCCACGATAGAAAGCGACCTGCCGCGCGAGGTGGTGGCTGCGGCAATCGGAGCTGGCACGGTGGGGGACGCGACGGGTTCGTTCCTGAACGTGATCGGCGGCTACCTCGATTCTATGAAACAATATGCGTCCCAAGCTGACGCGATTGCGGTGGACGGGGCGAAAATGCCCCACCTGTTCCCCGGCACCACCCTCAACCTGAAGACGCTTGGAACCCCTGGCGGGGTCGGTACGGATTTCGAGGTGTCGTTGCTGCGCCACATCGCGGCGGGCCTGGGTATCTCCTACGAAGAGTTCGCGCACGATTTTTCCAAGACAAACTATTCGTCGGCCCGCGCCTCGATGCTGACGACTTACCGCCACATGCTGGCTAAGAAAAAGTTCGTCGCGGATCGTTTGGCCGACGAGATTTATACCGTGTGGGCCGAGGAGTGGCTCAACGCCAAGAACCTGCCTCTGCCGCGAGGTTTCAAGTCCGATATCTTCTACCAGCCTTTCGCCAAGGAGTGCCTGACCGCCTGCGACTGGATCGGCACCGGGCGCGGCCAGATAGACGAACTCAAGGAAACCCAGGCGGCGATCCTGCGGGTGAACTCGGGCTTCTCGACCCGCGAGATCGAGGTCGCGAAATTCGGCGGCGACTGGCGAAAGATTTTCCGCCAGTTGGAGCGCGAACAGCGGCTCTCCAATGAACTCGGTCTGTCGTTTTCGCGGGACGCGACCAAGGACCAGACAGGATCGGGTCAGACGGTCATGGACCAGTCCAGCGACCAGCAAGACCAACAAGAACAGCAGGAGGCGGCATGAGAATCCATATCGCGTTCGTGTCGCCCGAGCACTGCGACTTCGCGGTTGAGTTGGCGGCGGCGGTGAGGCTGGAGCCGCGCGTGGACCTCGCCTTGGTGGGCGCCCGCTACGGTATGGACGTTGGTAGCAAGCCGTTCGCCTATGGTGGCGGGGTCGCGGTGATCCCGGTTCACGGCTTGTTACTCAATCGCTTCCCCGGCTCGGTCGGTTTTGCAACCGGGTACGACTTCGTGCGCGGCCAGCTTCGCATGGCGCTGGCCGACCCCGACGTGTCAAGCATACTGTTCGACATCAATTCGAACGGCGGCATGGCGGCGGGCTGCGGGGAACTGGCGCAGGAAATTTACCGCTCGCGAGAGGTGAAACCGAGCCTAGCAGTGGTTGATTCCAACTGTTATTCGGGCGGGTACTATCTCGGCAGCGCGGCTAGCCGGATCGTCTCTACCGTATCCGGCGGGGTCGGCTCGATAGGCGTGGTGGCGATGCACGTCGATCAATCGAAACTGCTTGAAGATGTCGGCGTGAGCGTGACCTTCATCCAGGCGGGCGAGGAAAAAACCGACGGTAATGCGTATCAGCCCTTGTCGGAGCGGGCCAGGGAGCGCATAAATTCTACCGTACAATACCATTATGGGTTATTCACCGAAGCCGTCGCCAAGTTTCGCGGCATTCCGGTGGAGAATGTCCGAGCGACCGAGGCGCGTTGCTACACGCCGCCCGAGGCGCAAGGGCTGGGGCTTATCGACGGCGTGGTCGATGCCGACGTGGGAATGCTGAACACTAGCGAGGGCCAGATGGAAATCAGTCAAGACGATATCGCGCGCATCGCCGCCGAGGCCGCCACAAAGGCCGTCGCCGACGACCGGGCGCGGATGTCGGCGATTCGTAACTCGCCCCATGCCAAGGGCCGCGAGAAGCTGGCCGACCACCTCGCCCTCAACACCTCGATGGGTGCCGAAGAGGCAGCCGCGATACTGGAGCACGCGCCGGCCCGAGAAGAGCAAGAGAAGGGCAACAACTTCGCGGCGGCGATGAACATGACCCAGAACCCGAATGTCGGCCCCGACAATGCCGAAAACACGGAAGGGGTCAGCACTCCCAACCGCATCCTGGCGAACTACAAGGCAATCACCGGCTACGGCTACCGCAAGTCGGCGTAGGGGGAAGAGGCATGGCAGGGAGCTATCCCGATCTTCTGGCGCACGGTGTAGAAGACGCTGGCCGGTTCGACCAGTTCGACCTGTTTGCCGGTTCCGGCCCGTGGCACACCACCCAGATGTTGGTCGAGGACAGTCAGGCAATCGAACAGTTTGCCCCGGTTGCCTTGAATACCGACGGCAAGGTGGTGCCGTGGGTGTCGGGCCTGGACCCTGCGCTGGAGGCATTCGGGATCATGGCCCAGCCGGTCGATGCCAGCACCCCCGGCAAGTTCGCGCCGATTTTTATCTCGGGCGGCTTCAACCATGAGGCTCTTGTGTGGCCTCTCGCCACCGACACGCTCGCCGAGCGGCAAGCCGTGTTTGCCCGCACGCCGATTTATGTACAACAGCTATTGTAGGGGGTTTATATGGCAGGTTCCTACCCGGACCTCCTGGCGCACGGCGTCGAGGACGCAGGCCGGTTCGACCAGTTCGACCTGTATGCCGGGTCGGGACCGTGGAACACTACCCAGATGCAGGTTGCGGACGGGCTGGCGGTCGAGCAGTTTCAAGTCCTTGCAATCGACAGCGGCGGCAAGTTGATCGCATATACAACGGGTTCCATAGCGGCGGCCATTGCCGCGCAACCGATGGAAGCCGCTACCCCAGGCAAGTTCATGCCGATCTTTATTTCCGGCGGTTTCAACCACGAGGCCCTCGTGTGGCCGGTGGCTATCGACACACTGGCGGAACGACAAGCTGCGTTCGCACGCTCGCCGATCTACGTCCAGCAACTCCTGTAGGAAGGGGAGCGCATGGCTGTTTCACTGTATTCCACGCAGGAGTTGATCGAGGTTCAGCAACGCCTTGAGAACCTGCCTGACGGGTTCTGGCGCAATCGTTATACCCGCGTCATCACCAGCGACCGCGAAGAGATCATGTTCGAGGTCGCCGACCGGGACAATCGCAAGTTGGCCCCCTTTGTCGCGCCGAACGTCCAAGGCCGCGTCATGCGGGGCCAGGGCTACGAGGCGAGGACGTTCCGCCCCGCCTACACCAAGCCCAAGCACATTGTCGATCCTACAAAGGCCATTCCCCGGATGATGGGAGAACCTATCCTGGGCGGCATGTCGATGGCGGCGCGCTTCGATGCGGTGGTTGCGAACAACATGCGCCTGGAACTGGAGTCTATCCAGCGCCGCTGGGACTGGATGGCGTGCCGCGCCACCGTTGATGGCTTTGTGCTGGTCGAGGGCGACGACTACCCTCCCACCCTGGTCGATTTCGGTCGCGATGCGACCCTGACGGTCCAGTTGACCGGGACGGCGGTGTGGAGCGCGACGGCTACCGCAGACCCGCTGGGAGATTTGGCCGAGGCCAACGACGCCGCATTCGCGCTTGGCAACGCGCCGATCACCGACCTTGTGTTCGGGATCACTGCGTATGCGAACTTCATCAAGAACGCTGAAGTCAAAGAACTCCTGAGCACGATGACCCGTGCCTCGAATAGTTCCTTTGCGACGATACCCTTGATACAAAACGAAAACTACCAGAGCATGGGCTTTATCGACTCGCCGGGCGGCGGTAGGTTTAACCTCTGGCGCTACTCCAACTGGTACTCGGCGGTAGCCTCCAACGGCGCTCTGACGGTCGAGCAGTTCCTCGACCCGACCTACGTCGTCGGGCTGGGGCCGGGCCTCGACGGCACGGCGCTGTTCGGCGCGATCATGGACTACGACGCCGGGTTCCAGGCCGAAGCCACGGTCTTTCCGAAAATGTGGACCGAGAAAGACCCGAGCGTCGTTTACACGATGTCTCAGTCGGCGCCCTTGTTCGCGCCTCTCAACCCGAACAATTCGTTCGTGATCAAGACCGAGGCACCGTAGGACGATACTCTTATAGCAGGTGGTTGAAATGCCCGAGCGCGTAGCAGTCCACAGGATCGTCGTTGGCGGCGGCGGCGACGACAACAAGAACCGTCGGGTGATCGAACCCGGCACAAGATTTAATACCGAAGAATACAACATTGACGCCGAGCAACTGGAGAAGTACGACCGGCAGCGTGTCACCCGCGAGCCGCGTGACCAAACGCGGGATGACGGTGGGCCGCGCGCCAACAGCCGCATGGGACGGGTGGTCGAGGGAAGGTCGGGACCGGCGCAAGAGGTCACCGGCAACCGGCCCGGCGAGAACGATCAGGGGGGCCGGGTGTTGCGCGAGCCTGCCGACAACCGCGACATGGTGCGCCAGGGGCAGCCTCAACAGCCGCCGGCCGCTCCAGCCGCTCCGGAGCACCCGGAAACCCGTCGCACTACCCGGCGCTCCGACAGCGACCTGTGAGCGACTGGTTCGCGCTGCGCACAAAAGCGCGGCGCGACATTTTCCGCACTTTCACGGTCAAGGCGACCTACAGCGACGGGGGCGTGGGGGAGCCGGTGGAACTCGCGGTCAACTGGCACTCGCGGTTCGGGTTGCCGGTCGGCGATCTCGCCGGCAGCGACTACAGCGGCGTCCTGGAAACCATCGACCGGCTGGTGTTCGACCACGCCGAACTGGTCGAGAAGGGGCTGGTCCTGCGGCGGGGCGGTCAGGTCGCGCTGACCGATTACGGTTACAGCTTCACGCTTGACGTGCGCGAGCCGAACAGCGGCCCGGTGCGTGAAATATGGACGGTTGCGAATTGAGCGTCATCATCGAAGCGGTCGGGTTGCGCGACCTCAAGAAGTTCTACGACCTCGCGCCCAAGGAGGCGACCCAGTCGGCGCGCATCGCGATCAATACCGCTGCCGAGCGCAAGGGGTTGGTCTTGGCGAAGAACGCAATGGCGATGCAGGTCAACTTTCCGCGTGGCTATTTCAACGAGGTCGGTCGCGGCGGCAAGCCCAATTTTGGGATCGGGCATCGCGCTACTGACAAGAATCTGGAAGCTACGATTGCCGGGCGTCAGGAACCGACCTCGCTGGCGCGGTTCGCCACCGAGCGGGCAAGTTTTATCAAGGGCCGGCATGCGCGTGGCACCCCGGTCACCGTGTCGGTACATCCCGGCCGTGCTCAGACATTCAAGCGCAACGCCTTCTTCCTGCGCCTCAAGAACAACAATATCGGGCTGGGCATCCGTCTCAAGGACGGCGAGAGCCTGACCAACACCGTGGGTGCGAAAATCATAACCGATGGGCCGCTGAAAGGGGTTGCGCTGCTGTACGGTCCTTCGGTCGATCAGATATTCCGTACCGTAGCCGTGGACATTTCACCCGAAGTCCTCGATGCTCTGACGGTAGAGTTTCTCCGTCAGTTCGAGTTGCGCACCCGTGATCTCTAGACAACTGGACTTTCTTGTTCGCCTGACCGCGCACCTTGAGGGTATCGTGCCGACCAATGGGTACGACTTTGACCTGACCGGCAAGGTGTTTCGCGGCCGGCGTGTGTTTGGCGCCGATGATCCCGACCCGCTCCTGTCAGTGGTTGAGCACCTCAGTGCCGATGTCACGCTGGACACGGCCGGCGAGAACCGTACTTCACGTAGCGAAACCTGGGTACTCTTGGTGCAGGGCTGGGCCAGAGTCATCAACGAGCACCCGACCGACCTCTTGTACAACCTGAAAGCCGCTACCGAGCACCGGCTGGCGCGCACCATTCAGACCAACGGCGGTGGCGGGCCTTTGTACCCAGCGGAGTATTTTCTCGGGCTGCACCGGAAAAACGTCACGATGCTGACAATCGGGCCTGGGGTCGTCAGTGCCCCGACCTCGGCAGACTCAAGTATGCGGTCTTTCTTCTACTTGCCGCTCGGCGTCGGCTGGGCGTCCGATGTGTGCGATCCTTTTGTGGAGGGCTAAACCATGCAGGCGATGAATACGCGCGACTACACAATCGGTCGCGGCCAGTTGTTCTTCAACAAGTTCATCACGGGTACGACGACGCCAACCGGCGAACGTTACCTCGGCAACAGCCCGGCGCTGACCGTGACATCGACCTACGCCGACTTGCCGCACTACACATCGGATTTCAAAGTGCGCGAGATGGACGACAACTTTACCCTTCAGACCGACCGGGGCGGCACGTTTAGCGTGGATAATGCCTCGATTGAGAACCTCGGATTGATGTTCGGCTCCGACCCGATCCCCGAGACGGTAACCGCAGCCACCGCAGCCACCGAGACGCTGACCGATGTCAAGCTCGGCTACTGGTATCCGCTCGGGGTTGCCGACGAAACCCCTGACGGGGCGGGAGCGGTGGCTAATGTAACGGTGACCTCCGGGGTGACGCCGGTTGTCGAAGAAGATAATTTCACGGTCGATCTCGACACCGGGCGCATCTACCTGTTGCCCGACGCCGCCGATGTCGTGGACGGGGACGACCTCACCGTTACTTACGATGTCGTTGCCGGCGAGAGCTTGCTGGTGATCGAGGAAGGCGAACAGGTCGAAGGCTCGATGCGCTTTATTTCGGACAACCCGAAAGGCAGCAATAAGAACTATTTCTGGCCGTATGTGCGCATTCAGCCGACTGGAGATTTCGCCGTCAAGGGCGAGCAGTGGCAGGTCTTGTCGTTCAACTTCGCGGTCCTGACCCCGAAAGACGGAAGGAAGCGCGTCTACGTCCGTGCGGTCTGACGTTTTCCTCCCCCGGCTCAAGCGGCAGACCGTGGCGGCGGCTTTGCCGGTTGTGCCGCAGAACAACCGGATGGGACCATGCTGAAAGATTGCGTCATAACGCGACGGAAAATAACTTTCGAGGGTGGCGAGTTCGAGTTGCGCGGCGTGTCGTTGCCCGACATCTCGAATGCTATAATGGAACATCGCGAAGCGGTGGACAGGGTCGCCGATATTCTGCGCAGTCGGGCCGACGTAACCGATTTCAACTCTATGATCGACATACTGATCGACGTTATACGGGAAAGCCCTTATCTTGCGGCTTTCTTGATTTGCAGTTGCGCCGACGAGCCGGATGCCTATTCGGCAGCGTTTCATCTACCGCTCGCAGTGCAGGTCGAAGCCCTGCGCGCCATCGGCGACATGACGTTCCAAGACGCCGAGGCCCTAAAAAAATTGATCGCCGACGTGAAAGGACTGCTGGCCGGGATACGCCCGCCGAGGCCGGTAGACGCGGCGGCGTAGAAAGCTGGTTCCTGCGAACCTACCAGGGCTTGCGCGAGCACGCCAACCTGCTGGTGTCCGAGGGATACAGTAGAGATTGCGTGTGGTCGATGCCGCTTGGGGTAATATGGACCGAGGCGGTCCTGACGACGCGGCGCATCCGGGGTCACGCGGTGTTGAACGCGGTCCTCATCCACGCCGCTATTGTGGACGCAATCGGGGGTGGCGGTCACTTGAAACAGATCATCGAGGATATCGAGGATGAGTGACCGGGGCGGCGGGCTGACCCGCGATGTTATCCTGCGGATCAGCGCGCAGAACCTCTCGACAGCCGACTTCCGCGCCGCCACTGCCGCCGTCAACGAACTGACCGCTGCCGTCGATAAACAAATCCAGGCGGCGGCGCGCGGCACCGTCAAGGAGAAGGAACTCACCGAAACCCTGGCGAAGCTGAACGATGTCAGCAAGAGCCTCACCGGGTTCGCCAGGATAATCGAGCACTTGAAGGGACTCGATGTCCAGATCGCGGCCCAGGTGCAAAAACTGGCCGAGGCCAAGAAAGCCTGGGAAGACCAGCAGGCAACGATAGCTGCGGCCGACAACGTCACCCAACGGATGACGACTCGTCTCGCTGGGTTGGAGCGCGCCCACAAAGCCGCCGAAACGGCGCTCGCCGGGCAGGTCGCGCGGCAGAAATCCTACCGGGACGAACTCGAAAAGAACGGGCTGGACGTACAAAACCTCGCCAACGCCGAGCGGCAGTTGCTCGCGGTGGCTGATCAAGCCGGGACGGTTGTCAACAAGCTGACTCTGGCGCGTGACAACTACGCCAAGATTTTACGCCAGACCCGTGAAGAAGAACAAAGAAACATTCAGACGCAGGAAGCCGCCACTAAGGCGGCGGAACAGCGCGCCGCCGCCGAGCGCGAAGTGGCGGCGGCACTGGAGGCTGCGCAGGCTCGTAGGATCGCGACCGACCGGGCAGCCTCGCAGGTTGAAGTCGCTGCCGGTGCTCAGAGAGTCCTCGATGAGCGCCGTATCCAGAGGGAGATCGAGGAGGGCGCCCGCAAGGCAGCAGCGGAACAGCGTGCTGCCCGCATGGCAACGGTGCAAGCCGAAGTCGAAGCTAACGCCAAGCGGCGCGAGGAGGCGAACAAGACCGAGCGCGCGATAGCCGCCGACCGCGCCAAGGCTGCGGCTGAGGTGGCTGAAGGGGCTAGACGCGGTCAGCCGGTGGACGCGGAGCGGATGGAGCAAATCCGCCGCAATATCGAAGAGCGCAACCGACTGCGCCAGATCGAAATTCGCTCCGAACTTGAGGACGAGCGGCGTCGTAGCATCGGGGTTCTCGGCCGGATGCGCGAGGACATGGCCGCGCGCCGCGCGCTGCGCCGGCAGGATCAGGAGGAACAGCGGAACGAGCGGCGAACGGGCGGCGGGCAGACCAGCCAGCCAAGTATTTTGGGGTTGCGTCCTTACGAAATAACGAATTTAGGTTATCAAGCGACCGACGTGTTCCAGGGCGCGCTCTCCGGTACGAGCGCCGGGGTCATAGCGGCGCAGCAGGGGCCGCAAATCCTTCAGATATTCGGGCTGGCCGCTCTCAAGTGGGCGCCGGTCATCGTTGCCGCGCTCGGCACCATCACGGTGGCTGTGGGAGCCTTCCAGCGCGTGCTGCGCGAGCAAGCCGCCGGCCGCGAGTTTGGCGGGCTGCTCGCCGCCAACGCCCAGTCGATAAACTACAACAAGCAACAACTGGTTGATCTCGGCAAAGCCGCCCGCGACATGGGGATGTCTTGGAAGGAGGGCATCGACGCAATCAGGACCGCGATGAGCGGCAACATCGCTCAGGATCGTATTAAACAACTGTTGCAGGCGGCGCAGGACGTTAGCGATGTTACCGGCACCAAGGTGCCGGATGCGATGAAGCAGTTTGTTGATGCTTTGTCGGGTAGCGGCGACGAATTGTTGAAACTCGGGGCTGAGTATCGTTTGTTTGGTCGCGAAGAAGAAAAATATATTCGCGATCAGGTTAACGCCGGCAATGTCGAGGAGGCGCGTCGTTTCACTATCGAGCGTCTCAGTAAAGTAATGCGGGAGCGGGCCGAGATAGCCCTCAGTCCGTGGACCCGAGCACTGCGCGAAGTAAGCAAGGCGTGGGACGATTTCCTGTTGTCGTTCGCCAAGACCGAAGAGTTCAAGGCGCTCAATACTATGTTGTTGGGCTTGATAGATACGCTCGGGAAACTCGCTCTCAAGCTAGACGAACTCTCCAAGGCGGGCGGGATCGGTCACGCGCTCTTGGGTGCTCTGGTCGGCCCCAACAGCGTTGTCGTTCGCGCCATCAACGAAGTCAAGGCGGCGCTGGGGCAGCCGCCGGTAAGTTTCCGCACTACGGCGTTCGCCGAAGAAGCCGCTATCGCCTATGGTGCCAAAGTTCCTCCGGAAACCAGTGCCAATCTTGTCGGCAACCAGAAGGTTGTTTCCGACTGGCTTGCTGCTCGCGGCTACAGCCCGGCGCAGGCCGCCGCGATCATGGGTAATGCGTCGGTCGAGAGTTCGTTCGATCCGACCATAATGAACCCCACCGGGCATTTCGGCTTGTTCCAGTGGGACCAAAACCGGCAGAAGGCGCTCAATGGCTCGAACGCCATTATCACACAACTGGAGTTGATGGATAAGGAACTCACCGAACTCGACCCGACCTTTAAGCAATCCACCGATAATTTTGTCGAGTTGACCCGGCGGTTCCGCGACACGTTTGAGCGCCCGATCCCGAAAGACAAGATCGGCACCGCGTTCGACATCGAAGACCTCAACAAGCGTGCTGTCGCTGCTGCCCGGTTCTACCAGAAACCTTCTGCCGCCACCCCCGCAGGCGCAGCCACGCGCTCCGCGACGGCTGCCGAGGAGCCTGTTCCGGTCAGCATCGGGCCGACCCCGACGCAACGGATCGAAGGCGAGAAGGCGCTCGAACAGGACAAGGAACGCTATGCAATCGAGCACGCGATCTCGGTCGAAGCCGAAAAACAAGCCGAGTTCGCCAAGATCGAACGCGAGATCAGGCAGTCGAACAAAGACCCGGTGTCGGCGGCAACGCAAATCCGGATCAAGCAGCGCGAAGTTGAACTCAAACTGCAAGAGGAACAGCAGGCTCGCCAGCGAAAGCTCGAACAGGAAGACATAGACCGGGCCAAGTATCTTACCGAGATACGCGCTGCCGGCGAGAAGGCGGTGGCCGAGGCTCGCGCCCGAGGCATCGAAGGCTACCGCGAACTGCAACGTATCGAGGACGACGCCAAGACCAGGGAAAACAACCGGCTCAACCGGATCGACCAGGAGAAAGACCGCTACCAGGGCATCGTCACCGCGATAGACAACGTCAAGCGGTCCCTGGACGGTGCCTACGGGCCGGATGTCGAGGGCCGCATCGCCGCCGTGCGGCTCCAGTTCAAGGATTTGGGAGAACAGATCAGGCGAACCCTGCGCGAGAACGTCCTGACCGACAAGGCGCCCTTGGAAGCCGAACTACGGGGGCTTCCAGCCTTGCAGGAGCGCGCCGAGTTCGTCGCGCGCGGTAAAGCCTATGAAGACCAAGCCAAGGCGGCATTGGCGGCGCGCAACGACCTGATCCAGTCCTACAACAAGCTCTACGATGTCGGCGCGATAACCCTGGAGGAGAAGAACAAGGGGATCGAGGAATCCTACAAGAGGATCACGCCGGCCCTTAACGACGCCACCGACTCGCTGGAGAAGTGGAACCAAGAAGCCCGCGAGCGGGGCGACGTACCGGCGATACAGATCGACCGGACCACTGCCGCGATCAAGGAGTTACGCGCCGAAACCTTGTACCTCGACCCGTTCTGGAAGGGGCTGAAGTCTACCATCGAGGACAGCTTTGGCACCAATCTGACCGAAGCCTTCAACACTGTCTCCGAATCCATCGGCAAGGCCATTGCCAAGACCGGCGAGTGGAAAGACGTGTTCGTCTCGCTGGAGAAAGCCGCCGCCAGTTTCTTCTCTGGCGTCCTCAAGGACATCGCCGCCTACATCATCAAGTACGAAGCCCTGCGGCTGATCCAGGGCAGCGGTGTGTTCGGCGATCTCGGCATTACCGGCGGCGGCGGAACGGGCCTCCTGAGCCTTCTGGGGCTGGGAGGAACGGCGGCGACAGGAGCCGGGATCGGCGGCGACATGGGGCTGGTGAGCGGCTTGGTGGCGCATCAGGGCGGCGTCATCGGCACCGTCCAGTTTCCGCGCCGTTCGGCTCAAGCCTCTTGGTTCGACCGAGCGCCGCGCTACCACACGGGCGCGGTGGTTGGACTGGCCGCGAACGAACAGACCGCGATCCTAGAACGCGGCGAGGAAGTCCTGACTCGCGACAGCCCGCGCAATGTGATGAACTTGCGCGCCCGCGCCGCGCCCGACATCAACATCCGCAACGTACTCGTCGCCGATCCTGACCTCGTGCCCAGCCACATGGGGAGCCTGAAGGGCGAGCGGGTCATCATGAACGTCTTGACCAAGAACGCAGCCACCGTGCGGCAGCTTGTCCGGTGACGGTTGAGACGATCCCGGTGTGGAGCCTCTACCCCGACTGGACGGACGGGGTGCTGGAAACGCTTGAGTTCCTGTCCACCGTTGCCGAGAGTTCAAGCGCGATAGAACAACGTCGCGGGCTGCGCCTGACCCCGAGACAGTATTTCGAGTACAGCTACATCCTCCAGGGGCCGTTGCGCACTTACTTCGATATGCTGACGATGCGGGCGGGCGGCTCGCCGGTTTATGTTCCGATATGGCATGATGTCGAGCTTCTACCGTACACGCATGTTGCCGGCTCGACCGTGTTGTCGATAGACGTTACCTACACCGAGTTTATGAACTGCGACGTGGTTATGCTCGGCGGGCCGCATGACTATGAGTTGGTCGAGATACTGGGCCGAGCGGATACCATCGTAACCTTGACATCCGGCACCATTAACGAGTGGCCGAAAGGCACCCGCGTTGTACCCCTCAAGAAGTGCAAGCTGGACCAGCAGCCGTCAACGACGCGGCGCAGCGAGAACGTTCATGTCGCTCGCGTGAAGTTTTGTTCGGTTGAACCCAACCGCACCGACGCCGAGTCGCCGCTCAACACATTCGGCGTTCAGTACATACTGGAGGAAGACCCGAACGAAGTCGAAGACCTGACGTACAACTACGAGCGGGTGCTGTCACTGTTGGACAACACCACCGGGCTGCCCTCGATGAGCGACGTAACCGGGCGGGTGCTCCAGCAGTTCGCGTGGTGGCGGCGGGGCCGCGCCGAGCACCACCGGCTGCGCGGCTTGTTCTACGCATTGGACGGGCGCCGGATGCCGGTGTGGGTGCCGACGATCTACCGCGATTTCGAGCCGGTCTTCCCGCTCCACGCGGGCGACCTCGCAATCGACGTGCAACGCTGCGGCTACACCAACCTGGGCGGGCCGGGTCCGCAGCGGGAGTACATCCTGATCCAGACCCATGCCGGGAACCGTCACTACCGCCGGATCACCGACAGCGTAATTCTGGACGACGGCACAACCGAACGCCTGTTCCTCGATGGCGCGGTGGGTGAGGACATCCCCTTGAACCGGCTGCGGCGCATCTCGTTCCTCGTGCTCTGCCGACTCGATCAGGACACCGTGGAGTTCCACCACCACACCGCGACACGCGGCATGACAACCACCACTGCCACCTTTCGTTCGGCAGCCGCGAAACCCGGTATCGAGAACCTGTTCGAGGTGCCGCCTGGGGTCGTCCCGCCCGCGTTCTGCGCGTCCGACTTTAACTGGTGGGCGGGGTCGCCCTCGCTGACCGAGTCGGCGTTCGGCCAGATGGTCGCGTCGCAACTGGACAGTTTCGGCAATTACTACCGGGACATGGGTGCTTTCAGCCGTTCGACGCGCATCTACAATAGCAACGGCGTGTTGCTGAACGAGTACACCGACACGCAGTTGTTCGACGCCATCAATGCGTGGTTCGGCAGCGATATAGTCCAGTATCATAGGTACAACGGTATCACGATGTCTCCATTACGCCAGGGGCGTTATGTCCTGGCACATGTATCGACCGACAATCCGATCCACAACTTCAATAAGTGGTGGGTCTTGTTGGAGCCGCACCTTGACGGGTCGCTGACCGTGGTGGGGGCGGTCTACAACCAGAACTTCAACGGCCCGCCGTATTCCAATGGCGGTTTCCGCGTCATGGATTTGTTTTCCGACGACACATGCCTGACGGTTCTTTGTTTTGCGTATCTCGGTGCGACTTATGCAACTATGCTAGTGCTGCCGACAATCAATGATTTCTTGAGCAACACTTACAGCACTTGCCTTATTCCGACCAAGACCCTGGAGCCGATCGGCAACGAGGCCGACCTCTCGCGTAATTTCTGGGCGTTGGTGCCGAATAACCAGAACCGGACGTTCGGCTTCCGGCTCCCCGGTGCCGGAAGAGAGTTGTACTATGTGTACGTCAATCGTTTTTACACCGAGCAGAATTTAACCAGTGGGACTTACGCCTGCCCCGAGATCAGGAACGTCATCGGGCCGCTTTACCCGTTCGGGTTTATGCTGAAAATCCCGTTGGGCGATATCGGCGACTTCGACGCATTGCCGGGGTTTCAGCCGACCGGCGACTACATTATCGACAACCCCAGTTGGATCGACCAAGACGGCGGGGTGACGATCCCGTTCAACGAGGAATACACCTACCTGTCGGACGGCACGGTCGGCGGCAAGGACGTGTTCTCCCCTCTGGCCGGCGTCCAGCCGCGCACCAACGGGCGTTTCTGGATCGTCTTCGTGATGACCGGGCAGTACGATTCGCTGCACCGTGGCGTGGGCGGCAGCGCGGGTTTGCCGGTATGGGCTAGGGTCAGGCTGTTCGACTACGACCCAACCACCGAGATAGCAAGACAAGTGGGCGATCACACCTGTGTGCTGCGCGAATCCGGTGACGGCCCCGGCACGTCTGCAAGTGTCCTGCAAAACGATTTGTATCTGGTGCCAACCGTGATCGAGGCTCCCGGCAGTGCGACCATCAGCCTGTACGGCATACTTTATCGTACCACCTTCTGCACGTTTTACTTTGAGGAAGAGTGATGGCGACAGCGACATTAGAAAGGTCTGCTTTCTCCGGTCGGCCGCTTCAGTTGTACAGGTTTTTGCGCTCGTCGGGCGGCACTGACTTTTACTGGCGGTATAACGGCTCGGATCGCGATCTTACCTATCTAGGCGATTTGTACGAAGCGGTTTCGATATCTGATGAGGGCGTGCGCCTGACCGGCGAGGCGGCGTCCTCCGAGTTTAAGATAACCTTGCCTTCCTTTGTGCAGTTCTGCGACGACTACCGGGCGGGCGGGGTGCCGCCCTCCGATACTATTTACGCCCATGTGTTCCGGGTCCACGCCGACGACATAACCGGGCTGGACACTGCCGTGCCGTTTGTAGACATGGCGGCAGTGGTGTGGGCCGGTACGGTGGATGGGATCACCCAGTCCACCGACACCGAGATGCAGATAACCTGCTCGACCCTGGCCGCGTCGATGAAACGCTCGGGCCTGCGCTACACATGGCAGAAGAACTGCCCGCACATGCTGTACGACCCGCTGACCTGCAAGGTGGACAAAGCGGATTTCAGGGTAGACGCCACGGTGGACGAGGCGCACGGCAGCATCGTCACCGCCAGCGAGTTCGCCGGATTTGTCGATGGCTGGTTTACCGGGGGATTTATCGAGTTCGTCACTCCCGAGGGCTTCCTCGAAACCCGGATGATAAACCGGCACCTGGGAAGCTCGATACGACTGTTGACGCCGGTTCTGGGCATGGTCATAGGCGACCCGGTGGTTGCGTACCCCGGTTGTCGAAGAACCGTGCGTGACTGCATCGACAAGTTCAACAATTACGAAAACTACGGAGGGTTTCCACACATACCCGGTCGTAGCCCTTATGATGGGAACCCCGTGTTTTGAACCTCGTATGGGCCTTAGCCATATTGGTGGTGAGCTATGCGATAACCGCGCTCACTTCCAAAACCACGAAGCCTAAAGACGCGATCCCGGCACGGCTGTCCGAGTTCGTGTTTCCCTCGCACGAGGAAGGCACACCGCAGCCGGTGATATTCGGGGAATGTTGGACGGGCGATTGGATGGTACTGTATTATGGCAACCTGAGCACCGAGAGCATTAGGGCAAAAAGCGAGTCGAGCAAGAAAAAGTGATCGTTCGCATCAACCACGTTCGCAAGGCCCGCCTCTGTAACCGGGGCGCACGGGAGTGGTTTGCCCGCCAGGGCTGGAACTGGCAGGAATTTCTCGACAACGGCATCGACGCCGATTTGCTGATCGCCACCGAAGACCCCTACGCGCTGCGTGCGGTTGAGGCGGCGCGCCCCGTGGTGGACAGTGAGTAAGAAGGGCGGCGGCGGCAGGCAGGTCGTCGGCTTTCGCTACATCATGGCGGTCCACAGCGGCTGCTCGCGCGGCCCGGTCAACGAGTTCTGCGAGGTGCGCGTCGGCGACCTTGAAATCTGGTCGGGCGCGGTAAGCTCCAACGACACAATACAGCTAGACGCGCCCGACGCTTTTGGGGGTGACGAGAAAGAGGGCGGCATCGTCGGCAATCTCGATGTGCTGATGGGTGCCGACGACCAGACGGTGCCATCCATTATCACCGACAACATGACTGGCGATGTTCCAAACTGGCGCGGGGCGCTGACAACCTTCTTTTACGGACAGGTCGGGTCGAACAACCCCTACCCGAAAGCCTGGAAGTTCCGGCTGCGCAGAACGACAGCGGGGTGGGACGCCGATGATCCCTGGTATCCCGAAAAATCACTCATCATTCTTTCGACCGACGCGATGGTGACGCTGACCTTCATCGCCCAGCCGGAGGACGAAGAGTACATAATCATCAACGATCTGAGGGCTTATTTTCGCACCGCAGAACACACCGCGACCTATGATGTAACAATCGGCGACAGCATAGAGGAGACGGTCACCAACTTCGCCGACATGATTAACTTCTATTCTATCGAGCTAGGGGTTACGGCGGTCGTGACCGGCAACGTCGTAGAGATACGCGGCCTCGACAACATCATGCCGGTGGTTGAGACACCCTTCGGCTGGGTCACCAACATCGCGGCTGGCGGTGACATCCACGCGATGAACCCCGCGCATATCGTCTACGAGTGCGTAACCAACCCCGTCTGGGGCAGAGGCTTGCCCCGCGCGATGCTGGACGATGTGGCGTTTCGTGCTGTCGCCGATGCCTTGTACGCCGAAAATTTCGGATTGTGCATCAAGTGGTCGCGCCAGGACGACATCGACGTATTTGTACAGAATATCATCGACCACATCGGCGGCGCGTTGTACATCGACCGGCAGACCGGCCTCTTGAAACTACGATTGATCCGCAACGACTACGACCCGAATGCGCTGATAGCTTACACGTTCGATAACGGCATACTGGACATCACCGAGGACCAGACCTCCTCGCGCGACACGATGACGAACGAGATCATAGTCGAGTTCAACGACCCGGTGACCGACAAGGTCGGGTCGGTGCGGGTGCAGAACCTCGCCTCGTTTCAGTCGGTCGGCTCGATTGTTTCGCAGACGATACAGTATCCCGGCATCGCCACAGCCTCGATGGCCCTGCGGCTGGCGCAGCGCGATCTGGAGTTCCATTCGTCGCAGCTTCGCAGGCTGACCCTCAAGATGACCCGCGCGGCGTGGCGGATCGCGCCGGCCGACGTGATGAAGATCAACGTGCCGACCCGTGGCATCGCGGACATGCTGGTGCGGGTGGGTGAAATAGAAGAGGCCGCGCTGACCGGCGAAGAGATCACGGTCAAGGTCGTGCAAGACGTGTTCGGCCTGCCGGACACGATCATCGTGGACCCGCAGGAGAGTTTCTGGCTGCCGCCCGACAGGTCGGCTCGGGTCATCGCCGAGCGCGAACTGACCGAGATCACCTACTTCGACATGGTGGACAGCCTGCCGCAAAGTCAGATAGGCGATTTCACCGCCGACGAAGGCTGGATCAAGGTCTACGCGAAACGTCCGAGCGACGGGACGATACAGTACGACCTGCAAACCAAGACGGCGAGCGAGGCGTATGTTACCCGCACTACTGCCGGGTTCGACTCTGTCGCGTATCTGGTCGGCGACATCGGCTATTACACAACCACGTTGGAGTTCGAGCGCGGCTCGCTGATGCTCGATGTCGTTCCCGATCAAGTGCTGCGCATAGACGACGAGTACATGCGGCTCGACTCTATAGATCGAACCGCCGGGACGCTGACGGTCGCACGAGGCGTGGTTGACACGATCCCGGCACCGCACGCCGGGGGAACGCGGATATGGTTCCAGACCGCGTTCCCGACAACCGACTTTCGTGATTACGCGACCGGCGAGGTTGTATTCGCCCGGTTGTTGTCTCGTACTACCTCCCAGACCTTAGACCCGGCGTTCGCCTACGAAGATACTATTACGATGGCGTCCCGCCAGGGGCGACCCTACCCACCGGGAAATATGCAGGTCGAAGGGGTCGGCTTCGGAACGCCGGCCACGGTGACCGGCGATGTGGATTTCACCTGGGCGCACCGCGACCGCATCGTGCAGAGCAACACTTTGCTGGAGCACGAAGCGGGTTCGACCGGGCCGGAACCGGGTACAACCTATACAGTGCGAGTCTACGGTCCAGACGGGACGACACTGTTGCGAACCGATGCCGGGATCGCAGCGACAAGCTGGAGCTACACGGGCAGCATGGCCGCAGCGGACGGCGACCCCCCGGCAATGTGGTTCTGGATCGAGTCGGTCAGGGACAGCATTGCAAGCTGGCAGCACTACTGGATCGGTGTCTCTCGTCCGTTCAGCTTCGATACCGGGTTCGACTACGACTTCGACGGGAGTTTCTGATATGCCCGGTTCCGCTGGTCCGCGTCACGGGTTTGTGTGGGGCTACTCGGCCGGCGAAACCGGCTGGGGGCTTGGCGGGTTCAACCCGAACTTCGCCAAGCTCGAAGCGTTGCTGCATCTCTCCGTCACCTCGATCACCTCGACGCCGCCGGGAACCCCTGCCGCCGGCATGGTCTACATCGTCGGCGGAAGCCCGTCAGGGGCGTGGGTGGGCCACGCGGGTGCCGTGGCTGCGTACTATACGACAGGCTGGGTGTTCATCGTTCCGGTGACCGGGGTGCGCGCCTGGAACGTCGCCACCTCGACCTATTGGCGGTACAGCGGCAGCGCCTGGACCGAGGAGCCGGCGGCAGGCGACGTGTCCGGCCCAGGCGGCGCGGTTGCCGGGGCGGTCCCGGTCTACGCCGACGCCACCGGCAAGCTGCTGGCCGACAGCGGCATCGACTTTGGCGACCTGTTGCAGATCGGCGCACCGCTAGTGCCGGCCAATTTTATCGCGGTCGATGGGGTGGGACGGGCAATCGACAGCGGTGTCTCTATAGGCGGGCTTGGCACCGGGGATGTCACCGGCCCGGCCGGGTCGGTCACAGCCGGCAACCTCGCGTCTTACGCCGACACGACCGGCGAACTGCTCGCCGACAGCCTCGTGCCGGTGGCTGACCTGATCCTGGCCGGCGGCGCACTGGTCGCGGGCAACCTCGTCACGGTCGATGGCAGCGGCGACCTCGTGGACACCGGCATCGCCGCAGGCGATACCGGCGCTAGCGTTACCGTAGCCGACACAGCACCGTCGTCCCCGGCGACCGGCGATCTGTGGTGGGACAGCAGCGGCGGCCAGTTGTATGTGTTTTTCGACAGTTACTGGGTCGCGGCAACAAATCTCCCCGGTTCCCCAGGGTGGGCGGGAGGACCGATCCATGCAGATGATTATATTTATTTTGGCGGCGCTACTGGTACTGTAAATGCGGCCGGCGGCAGTTTCATCTACGGCGATGGCGACTATCTCATAGCGCACACCGGGGCGTCCGGTTCTTTCCTAGTCCAGAACGCTGCCGGCGACACTTCGCTGACGATAGGCCAAACGCACAAGGCGACGTTCGTCGGCGTTGTTGCGGTCAGCGGCAACGGCAACCCAATGCTGGAAGTGTTGAGCGCCTACTCGGTGTTCTACTCCCCGACCGGGGGCGGCCTGCAAAGCTGCATAGCCGCTGGTGGAACCAGCGATCCGACAAATTATTACCGCAACACCCACCACAGCTTTGCCGACACCACCGGGGCGAGCGTCGTCCTTGTAATGAACGCGGGCAGCCAGAACTTCGGCGGCGGCGGTGTCGTTGTCGGCGCTCCAACCGGCGGCGCGAAAGGCACCGGAACGTTAAACGCGGTCACGGTGTACGGCAACAATGTTGTTCTAACATCGGACGCCCGCCTCAAGGAAGACGTTGAACTACTGCCCCCATGTCTTGACCTCGTCCGGTCGATAGAGCCGGTGGCGTATTACTGGAAGCCCCTGCCGGAACCCGAGCCTGTCCCTGGGCCGGAAGGCAAAATGATGCGGCTTGCCGGCGAGATGCCGCAGGATTTCACTCAGCGGCAGAACTGGGGCTTTCTTGCCCAGGACGTGGCTGTGGCGACCGGGGCCTACCGCAACGACGGCGGCATCGAGAGCGTCGATGTCGGCGGCTTGATCGCGACGTTGTGGAAAGCGGTAAAAGAACTCGCCGCCGAGGTGGATGAGTTGAAGGGCGCGCGTAGATGATCGGGTTAACGCGATGAGCATTGATTTCCCGTCCTCGCCCACCACCGGGGACACCCACACCGATGGCGGGCTGTCCTGGGAGTGGGACGGCGAGAAGTGGCTGGCCGACACGGCGGGGGCCGGCTACGTCACAGGCCCGGCGAGCGCAACCACGGGTCACCTCGCGACCTACGCGGACGGCACCGGCACTCTCCTGGCTGACGGGGCCATAGCGGCTGCCGCAGTGGCGCAGACCGGCGGCGCGCTCGCTGACGGTCACCTCCTGGCAGCCGATGCGAGCGGACACGTCGTAGACAGCGGGCTGACGAGCGCAGGGATCGCGGCGGGGGCGCTGCCCGCCGGCACGTCCAGCCACGACCAACTCGTGTGGAACGGCAGTGCCTGGGAGCCGCAACGCCCGAAATATGTTTTCGGGTTCAACGTACCGGGCGTGCTCGCGGTCGATACGGTGTTCTCTCATGTGTTCAGTAAAGCTGTAACGATCCCGGCCAATTTCGGTTCGTACCTGGGCCACAGCACCCAGGTACGAGGATCGGCCAATGCTACAAGTTCGCCGGTCGTCACTGTCGCGAAAGCTACCGCAGGCAGCCCGCTTTCATACTCGACCGTTGGTACGATAACCATAACAGCGGGCGGGGTCGTGCCGGTGCTGAGTACGTCAGGCAGCGCGGTTATCAATTTTGCGCAAGGCGATATAGCCCGGTTTCTGGTTACGACCGGCGACGCCACGTTCGCCGATCTTACTGCGACCGTGGTTGGGTTTGAGGTGTAATCATGGCGTTAATTTTTCTTGAGGGATTTGATAAGTTCGGCGGCCTTAACAGTTCGGACGCCAGTGTCGTCGCGTTGCTAACAGCCGGCGAGTGGACATCGTCTGCCGGCTCGATACACCAGATCGTTGCACCGCTGTCCAGCACCGGGTTTTCCCTGCAACTGGGGGCTTCCACTTCAATAACCAAAACACTGTCAACCAACTATTCCAGGCTGATCGGGGGCATCAGGTTTTCATCCACCCTGACAAACAACGGCGGAATAACGTTTCTCGATGCCGGCACCGCGCAAGCCTCGATCACGATAAACACGACCGGCGCATTTTCAGTGCGAACCGGCGGGGTCACCGGAACCGCGCTCGGCACTTCTTCCGTTACGGTCACCGCCGGCACCACCCACTACCTTGAGTGGGACATCGCGTTCTCGAACTCCGGGTCATATCAGTTGTGGCTGGACGGCGTCTCGATCCTGTCCGGTTCCGGCGACACCACCGGCACGGCGAACAGTTTTGCAAACCAACTGCAACTAATACAGGGAAGCGGCACTAATACGCTGATCTACGATGATTTGTACTTGTTCGACACGACCGGCACGACCAACAACGCGGTGTTGAATACCTCGCCGCGCATCGAAACGCAGTTTCCCGTCAGCGACGGCACGGTGCAGTTCGCAATAGGGGCATCTATCGTCGGTAGTTCGACATCGCGCACTGCATCGAACTACAACGCGAGCGCAAACAACCTTTATCTGCGTCAGATAACCCCGACAGTGAACTGCACCGTCAACTCGATTGGCGTGCTGCCGGGCAAGACGGACGCGGCAGTCCAGTTGCGCCCGGTGCTGTACGCCGACAGCAGCGGCACCCCCGGTACGCTGCTGTCGGCAGGATCGACCGTCGTCGGGATGACATCGGGCGTTATACAGACGCTGCCGCTGACCACGCCGCAGTCGCTCGTTGCCGGGACGCGCTACTGGTTTGGCCTCCAGAACGATATCGCGATAAATCCCGGCTACACAGCGCAAGACGGCTTGGCCGCCGGTCGTTTCGCGGTCGCGACTTTCGCGAGCGGCGCACCGGGGACCGCGCCCGCCACTACTGGGGGACAGGTCACCGCCGTAATATTCGGGGTCGTGTCGGGCATCACGGCAAACAGCTACGAGGTCCAGCAAAGCCCGCCGCAGGGCCAGTACAGCTACGTCTACGACGCCACGGTCGGCCACGAGGATTTGTACAATTTCCCGGCGCTCACGTCCGTACCCAGTGCCATATACGCCGTCGCCGTGAAAGGGAGCGTCGCGAAATCGGATGCCGGGGCGAAAACGGTTTCACTGAGAATGAAGTCGGGTTCAGCCGACAGCGCCGGGAGCGCGGCCAGCCTGACCCCCGGCACGTCATACGGCTGGCTGACGAGTTTGTTTCTAGCCGATCCGAACACTTCGGCGGCGTGGACGCTGGCGGCACTCAACGCAGCGCAAAGCGGATTGAAAATCGAAACATGACCGATATTCGCGACACCGGCCTGATCCGTGAAACGCTGTTTACGACCGTGCCGGCCGGCACCCTGGCGGAGTTGGTGCGCGAAGTCCTGCTCGCGACCGTCACGGCAGGAATAACGGCAGGCATCGTGCGCGAGGTATTGCTGGCCGACCCGGTAGCCGGGGCCGCGCCGGCCCGGCAATACGCGGTCACGGTCATTACGTGAGCGACCCCCGCGCCGGCTACCTGTCCACCCTGCTGGCGTATATCGACCGTCCCTGGAAGGCAGTGGTTGTGGTGGTTCTGGTGCTCGTCGCCGGTTTCGCCTGGGTGGCCTACGAGAAGCGCGACGTGCTGATCGAGAACTGGATGACGCCGTCTGCACCGGAACTAAAGACCGCACTGATACCGGACGCGCTGGGAATATTAACCACCGAGACGAGCGCCGATCTGGTACAAATCTGGTCTATCGACCTGCCGACAAACGTGCAGCAGTTTTACGCTGCCCGCCGCCACGATGGCGAGCGCCCGGTGATACCGACGCCGCGCCGCCTGCCGGTGATCACGTCGGTAAGTTCAGTCAAGGCATTGGTGGATGTGCTGGCCGGTCACCCGATCTGCGTCGATCTCGACGTGATGGGTACGCCCCTGGCCGAGCGCCTCGCCCAGCGCGGGATGAAACGTGGCTGCGCCGTACCGATTCCACCCAACGCCGAGGCACTTGTCGGTATAATCTATCTGGCGTGGATAAAACCGCCCGACGAACGCTCCGAGAATGTCGCGGTTGGGGCCGCGCGCGATGTCGCGCGCACCCTGGTAACCCATTGAGGAAATTCATGACCGACGAAGAGTTCGACAAACTCATTGCCGCCCTGGAAAAAGGCGCGGCCACCGAAGAACAGCAAAGGCAGGCGGCAGAACTGCTGGAAGAGTTTCTCGACAAATTGAAAGACCCGCCATGACCGTCACGTTCAGGACACTGGACCCGTGTACCAACCACCTGCTTGATTTTATCGCTGGCGGCGTCCCCAACAACCAGTATGGCGAAAGCGGCGGCTGCTACGACGCGACGTTCGGCGATATCGACGGTTTGACCTATGGCGACTTGTCGCAGAAGACGCTCTCACAAATCTACGAGATGCAGGACCAGATGGTGGCTGAGAATGGCGTCAGTTCAGCCACCGGGAGGTATCAGGCGCTCAAGAGTACGCTGAAGGAATATCAAGACCGCAAGAAGCTGCCCGATGGCGCGTTGTTTTCCCAGGTCATGCAGGACGATTTCGGCCTGACCAAGATGAAGGATCGGGGGTACACGGAGTGGCGGGCCGGCTCTATCGGCGACGACGAGTTCATGCACCGGCTGTCGTGCGAGTGGGCCAGCCTGCCGGACCCCTACAACGACGGCAAGAGCCACTACGACGGGGACAGCGCCGGCAATCACGCTTCGACCACCCTGGCGCACTTCCGCGAGGCTCTGCGCATCGCGCTCGGCTACGTTGACGTGTCAGCGCCGGTCATGAGCGCCGACATGGGCGTCCGCACGATCCAGGCGACCCTGGTGCAGACCGGCGACCTCCCCAGCATGGCGGCGGTCGATGGCGTCTTCGGACCCCAGTCCAGGGCGGCTCTGGAACGATTGATCGCAAGGGACAAACATGGCGTTTAACCCGCCGCAGCGCGCCGCGCCCCTGACGGTCCCGCTGTCGCTCCTCGATTTTGCGTCGGCGGGAAGGCTGAGAGCGTCGCCTACCCTAGCCACGGGCGATTTCAAGGTTTCGGTGGACGGCGGCGCGCTGACCAGCCTGACCACATTGCCAGTGGTTGTCCCAGTCGGGGGCAAGATCGTGCTGCTGCACCTGACGGCGGAAGAGATGGATGGCGAGACGATAGCCGTGGTCTGTTCCGACCAGACCGAGCCGCCGGAATGGTGCGACCAGAGTGTTGTGTTCGTGACGACGGAGTAACGGCATGGCAACTTTTCAAATCAGCATCGCACAACAAAACGCGCGCCTCGACGCAATGGAGACGGAAGCCGGGGCAAGTCCGGTTCTCAAGATATATAGCGGGAGCATACCGGCGAATATCGCCGCCGCCCGCACCGGCACGGTATTGAGTACCCTGGCGCTCCCGTCGGATTTCATGCTGCCGGCGAGCGCCGGGTCCAAGGCGTACAACCCGACGTGGAGCGATAATTCCGCTGATGCCGCCGGCACCGCTGGTTACTTCACCCTGCTCAAGAACGACGGCACCACCGGGTGCTGGCAAGGCGACATCACAGCCACCGGGGGCGGCGGTGCGATGACGATCGACAACATCGTGTTCGCCGCCGGTCAGGCGTTCACGATCACCGCTTTCACGATTGCAGACAATAACGGATAGTTTGATGGCAACGGTAAACATCAAGGCGGTCGGCGTCTGCGGCGGCGGCGAGCACGTCAGCATCGAGGCGAACCTCGACGGCGGTCCTGCGCAGGCCACGGTGTTTGCCGTCGCGCAGATGACCGAGGCGCTGAGTGCCGAGGACGTGGCTTCTACCGTATTGCCGCTGATCCGGCTGCACGCGCGGGGCAAGAGCGTGGCTCAACTTCGCGCCGACCTGTTGGCCGGGATATCGGTGACGGTCTGATGGCGCTCGTAAATATCGACGGCGTTCCGGCGGCCCTGATCGGTTTTCCGACGCGGGCCGGTGCGCCTGCGGCCCTCAGTTCCACCACCATAGCGACAATCGACGCGGCGGGCGAAGCCCTTATTACGATTGGGCATATCTGGACATCCGATGGCGGCACCCACACGATAGACACGACAGGCTCGTCGGTGCTGGGGTGGCGGACAAACAGCATTCTATTTTCCAACGCCGGCACAACGATGAAAGTCGGGCTGGCTACGGTCGATACTTTAAACGGCCCGCCGGGAAGAGCAGTCAATTCCGGCGGGGTAATAACGTTCAACGTGTCGCGCTCGATAGCGGGAAACTCCGGCGGGATAGCGGACAATGCGTGGCAGGATCACATACCCGACAGCGGCACGATGACAATCGCCAATGGCGATCTCGTTGCGTTCTGTCTCCAGATGACCGCTCGGGGCGGAACCGACATAATCAACGTGGGCGGTGTCGGGCAGGCGTATGCCAATATCGGCTTTCCCTGCGTAACTTCTTATTTGTCCAGCGCATACAGTAATACAACTGGTTTACCGAACGTCCGCATCAGGTTCAGCGATGGTGCCCGTGGTTATTTTGCCGGCAGTGCCTTGCAAAACGGTTCCCTGGCGACGTACACATGGAACTCGGCGAGCGCAACCAAAGAATACGGCAACGCCTTGACCCTGCCGTTTCCCGCCAGGATAAGCGGGGTGGTCAGTTATGCGACGCTCGGCGGCCCCACGGACTTCATACTTTATTCCGACCCGTTCGCCACGCCGGTCGCGGAGCGGACCATTTCGATGTCTAACAGGCCGCTCGCGGTGGCTACCGCCGGCACCTTGTATATGTTGTTTACGACGCCCTACGACGCGCCGGCAAACCAGCCCCTGGTGCTGGCAGCGAAGCCGGTCGGCTCGATCTCGATGTTCTCACGAATCGTGCAGTTCAACGTCGATCAGGACGGGGACAGCGGCGGGGAGTCGTGCTTCGGCGTCAGTCGCGGCGCAACGGGTTTTTTCTCGCCGCTCGCGTTCGACAGGCTCACAATCGGGGCGCTGGTGCAGGCGTTCGACCACCCGGCGCGCTCCTCGCACGTAATGGGGTTGTGATGGCGTATAACCCGCCCCGCCGCAACGTCGCGTTCGTCACGCGGGTCAGCCTGGACAGCTATGCTTCGCCCGGCCGCGCCCAGGTCGCGCCGACCCTGGCGGCAGGGGATGTCAAGATCGACAAAGACGGTGCCGGGCTGAACAACCTGAACACATTGCCGAGCGTCAGCCCGAGCGGCTCGCAACTCGTGCTCGTCAGCCTGCTCGCCGCCGAGATGGACGCCGATGTCGTCACAATCGTGTTTCGCGACCAGACCGCGACGCCCGAGTGGTGCGACCTGACCCTATGCATTGAGACGACGTGATCTATCGCCTTTTCTTTGGCGCAACCACCCTAGCCCCGCTCACCGGGGAAGCAACAGTAACACTTGCCGCCGCCACGCTGGCCGCGACCGGCCGGCTCGCGATCAGCGGCAGCCTGGGCTGGACCCTGCACGCCGCCACGCTGGCCGCAACCGGCCGGCTGGCGGCCAGAGGCACCACGGCAGTCACGCTGCGCCCCGCCACACTGAACGCATCAGGCACCCTTCAGCCGGTCGCACGAGGCACCGCAGCGGTCACGCTGCGCGCCGCCACGCTGGCCGCGAGCGCGACGGCACTGCTGCGCGGCGCGGCCACGATCGCGCTAGCCCCCGCCACAGTGGTTGCAGCGGCCCGGCTGGCCCTTTCGGGCGAGGCGGCCGTCACACTGCGCCCCGCCATACTGGCGGCATCGGGCAGGCACGAGATACGGGGGGAGGCGGCGATCACATTGCGCCCCGCCACCCTGAACGCAACCGCAGTAATCCTGCACGGGCTGATCGGCGAGCGCCATCGGCTCGACGGCGCCCGAGGCGAGGTGGTTGCGCTGGCCGGCACCCGCCGCGCCCCGGTTACGTTGAGCGGCGACTCCGACATGACACAGGTGGCTTGATGGCGGTCAACCAGAACTTCGAACTCTACAGCGGCGACACCGCCGACGTGTCGTTCGTGCTGACCGACGCGCAGGGGCTGCCGCTGATTTTGAACGGCCTCACCCTGTGGTGGGGCATGGGTGACATCCTGAAGACATCGCCCGACGACATTACGGCCCTGGACAACACGGTGACCGTGCATCTCGCGCCGGCCGACAGTGTCGAGCTAACCACGGGCGGGATGCGACACCAGTTGCGCGCGGTGGACGTGAACGGGCGCGTCGAGACGTTTGCGACCGGGATTTGCCGGGTGACCCAATCGGTGTTCCAGCCCACCACAGGAATTGTCGTCGTACCGGGCGTGCGGACATTACGATTGGTAGGAGGCGTGCGTGGCTAAGACAAACTACGAGATCGACAGCGTCAGGCTACGCCCACTCGATTTTATCGGGGAGGACGGGTACGTCGGCGAAGTCGAAGTCGATACGCTCGGTGCGCCTTTCAACGGCACGGTCGAAATATTCGAAGGGGAGTTGTTCGCCGTGACCGGAAACGTCGTCTCGTCCGCGCCGCTCCCGGTCGGGAGCTACTCGCTGACCCTCTTGGTCCGGGACCAGGGGCAAGCCTACTACTCGATGCAGACGGTCACCGCGCACGGTGTGGTGCGCCCGCCCGATGTTGTCGATCCCCCGGAACCTGAGCCGAGCACCGACAACACGATGACCCTGACCAATCTGTCGGGGGTGGCGGTTGTCGATTACCCGCTCCAGTTCGCCCGTGCGTTCGTGGCGGGCGAGATCGCCGACTACGCCGAAATCGTCCTCGATGGGCTGGCGATCCCGACCCAGTGCGACGTGAAGAACCGCTGGCCGGATGGATCGGTCAAGTTCGCCATCCTGGCGGCGGTTGCACCCTCGTTGTTGCCAGGAATTTCAACCACTGTGCAGTTTGTCAACGGCGACGCCAACAACGCGCCGTCCGATCTTTCATCGGTTCCGGCTTACGACGCCAGGATCATCTTGCACAACCCGGTGGATGGGTCAGCGGTACACGCCAGCACGCAGGAAATGCTGCAAGCCGGCCACTACTCGCTGTGGACTTCGGGACCGATAGCACAAACCTACTTGTGTTGTGACCGCTCGGCGGCGCGTATCTACGATATCGGCTGGACCGGCTACCGGGCGTTTCACCCGTGGTTTGTGGTTACCGTGTGGCCCGGCCTGGGAAAAGTGCATACCCGGTTTGTCGGCGAAATCTGCAACACCGAGGCAATGGAGGCGCAGAACTATAACCTCGACCTCACGGTGGGTGGGGTAGGGGTGTACAGCCAGCACGATATTGCGCATGTGCCGGCCACGAGGTGGTCGCGCACCGCGTGGTACGGCGGCACCCCGGAACCCAAGGTCAGCCTCTACCACAACGTCGCGTACCTCGCGCAGACCGGGCTGGTGCCGCGCTACGATCCGGCCGTCACGATACCGGCGAGCACGTCGGAAGTTCACTACGCCAACTGGCTGGTCACCAACCGCTCGATCGGCGGCGCGGGCTGGTGGCAACCGTCCATGCCAACCACGGGCGGCAGGCTGGACATCGGCCTCGCCCCGTCGTGGAACGCCACCGCGTTGATGAGCGGGGATTACCGCGACCGCGAGATCATGCTGGGGCAAGCCGAGTTGGCGGGCTGGTGGAAACGCCACATCCGCGAGGGCGACCCCGCCAAGGCCAATTTCGGCCGGACCATCCACTGTCACACGCGCGGCACCTACGGGTTTCTCGACAGCCGTTTCCCCGGAAACACGGCGGACGCGATCACGATAATCGACATAGGCGCGGCGAACGCATGGCAGTCGGACATCGCGCACCACCCGGACCCGTTCAGCTTGCCGTACATCATGACCGGCGACCCGTTCTTTCTGGACGGTTTGGAAATGTGGCAGGGGTGCAATTCTCTTTGGGGCAACCCCGGATACCGCAACTACAACCATATGACCTGCTACGGCGACGGGCAGCCGCGCGCAATGGGCTGGATGTATCGCACGCTGTTCAACGCGGCGGCTTTACTGCCCGATATCGACCCGCTGAAAGTGACGTTCGAGCAGATGGTTAACGAGGCGATAGCCAAGGATGAAGGCCAACGGCACATAAACACCACCGCGTTTGCCGGGAATGCCCAGCATGTATTCGGAGCGGCACCCATAGGTACAACTGGAGATGGGTGGGCCGGGTACGGGCCTGGGCCGTGCCGCTGGTGGGCGGGAGCGGGCGGATACAGCGCCACGGACCCGGTCTACTACAACACTGCCGTGGCTTATTCGGCGAGCGGACACTGGATGAATTTCTTTGTTATCGCGTCGCTGGGACGAGGCCGCGAATTGGGCTTCCCGGTCGATGCGCTGCTGGAGTGGGCGGCACCGCACGTCATCGGCCAGTTCGGCACGCCGGGATACCCGCCGCAACTGGTCGGGCAGTATGTGATCCCTGATTTGAAAAAAGTAGGAACAGGCGCGGCGTGGTTCAACTCGTGGGAAGAAGTCCTCACCGGGTGGTCGGCGCAAAAACAAACCGGCCGGCTGGACGGCGAGATCGAAATAACCTACTGGGGACTGCCGATAAACTACTACAATGAAGGGCGCACCGCTCTGTCGTTCGTGGTCGATCAGCCCGGCGGCGACAACGCCTGGACCCGGTGCGAAGAAACAATCGCGGCGAAAACCCTGGAATCCGGCATCGCGATCCCGTGGCACGACGACCCGACCTGGGCGGTCGTGCCGTGAACGAGGACATGACCGAGCGCGAGCGCCAGATACGGCGCCGCGCCCACGAACTGTGGCGCGAGGCCGGCGAGCCGGAAGGGCGCGACCGGGAGTTCTGGGAGCGGGCCGAACGCGAGATCGACCACCCGGTTAAGAAGGACGACCCGGCCGGCAAGCCGGTCGGCAACTGATGGACGGGGCGTCAGTCGCCCGGTATGATCCAACCACTCACACATGGGGATGCAGATGAAACGATTGCTGATAGCGACGGCGGCAGCGGTGGCTGGGTTCGCCGCGCCGGCCCACGCCGTCCTACAGATTTCCGGCACGGTCGGCGGCGTCTCGGTGCAGTGCGCCGACCAAGACCTTAGCTGCGACCAGAACCCGCTCGCCGGGCAGCTTTCCATCGGGGACCAGACCCTCGGCGGGGTGCAGTTTATCGGCTCGTCGCAGACCCAGGTGATCGGCCCACCCTCGAACAAGCTCGACACGTCGAGCTTCCAGATAATCAACAACTCCGGGGCGACGGTAGACATCGCGCTGGCGGTTTCCGGCACCGACTTCGCCTCCCCAACCACGCTCTATTCGGCGAGCGGAGGCGGCACGTTCGAGACAGCGGCCGGCTCACTGATCAACCTCGCGTTCTACGCCGACGCGGCAAACGCGCAGGGGGCCGACAGCCCGGCCGACGCGCCCGGCACCCAGCTACAGACCTACAGCCACACCGCTGTCGGGCTGACCGACACGTTCAGTTTCAACTCGGGAACCCTCCCTCTCTCCGAGACGGGGCCGTTCTCGATGACCCTCCTGGCATCCGGCACGCTGATCAACGGCGGCTCGCTGGTCGGCCGCACGCAGGCGCTCGTGACGGACGTGACGACGCCGGTCAGCGAACCCGGAACACTCGCGCTCCTCGGCGGCAGCCTCGCCGCGTTCGGCCTGTGGCGCTCGCGCCGCCGGCCTAATGGTGTGGACGCATGAGAACCCTCACAAGCGCGGCGATAGCCGCGCTCCTCTTCCTCGCCGGCCCGGCCCATGCCGTCCTTACCGTCGAGGGCATCACCTACACCCTGACCGAAGCGAACACCGCCGACCCGCTGACCGATCGCTTTACGCTGTCGATCACCGGCATCAACGGCGCCTTGGACCCGAAGCCGACCCGCACCGGGATCGACGCCATTGCGTTCAACCAGCCGACCGGGTTCACCACCGCGACGATGATCTCGCCGGGCAATTACGACCTCGTGCTCGGCGGGCTTGACTCGGATGGCTGCAAACAGAACGCCGCCAACTTCTTCTGTTTTGACAATACGCTGATAGACGAGAACAACAATCCGCCGGGCATTCCAGCCACCCTCATAGGCTCGACCGCGACCTACGTCTTCGATATCACCGCCGCCGACTTCACCGGGTACAACCCGTCCTTCAAGATCAACTATGTCGGCGCGGCCAACAACTACGACCTCGTCTCGCTGACCATCGGACTGAACGGCGGCACCCCAGGCCAGCAGTGCGCGACCCCGCCCTGCGATGTCACCACCGTGCCGGAACCCGGCTCGCTGGCGCTCCTGGGCGGCGCGCTCCTCAGCGGCGGACTGGCCCTGCGGCGGCGCCGCCAGGGCTGACGGTGACCCGACTCATCGTCACTGACGACGGCAGCCGCATCCTGGCGACCGTCTACCCGAACGGCGGCTCCGAGCCTCTCGCAGTGGTTGAACTGACGGTCGAGCGGGCAGCCGCGCTGGCGGCGGAACTGATATCCGCCGTCTCAAGCCACTTGGCACAACGGGCCGAGTACCGGAGGGACGAGTGATCCAGTTCGTGTGCTTTGTGCTCGCCTTGGTCTTCGCCATGCTGGCTACGATAGCGGTTCCCCAGCACCCGAGATTTCACTTTCTTAGTTTCGCGGTCGCGATGTTGGCGCTAGGGTTTCTCGTCGGAACGATAGGGGCGATACGATAGCCGAGTACGACGACCGGGGCTGGAAGGCATGTCGCGAGCGTGTCGCGGGGGGCTGCGGCGGGCAACACGAGAAAGGCCCGGTCGTCGCCGGCTACGTTATGGCGCTGTGGGTATGTTGTCCCGACTGCCCGATGCGCCTGGAGACGGCTCATGGACGTGTGGTTCTTCGTGACCCAGGACAACAGGATCATCCAGCGGGTTGAAACCGAGGTGACCCGCGAATACGCCGAGAAAAACTATCCGTATTTATATAGCCACTATGTCGAACCATTGCTCGATGACCGTCAGAAACAACCTGAATGAGCGGTTCGACCAGTTATCTCGCCATGTATCCGAGTGGTTGGGATCGCCGGTAGCCTTTGTCGGGGCTATTGTACTGGTAGCAATATGGGCCGCACTGGGTCCATATTTCGATTGGAGCGATACGCATCAGTTAGCGATCAACTCCGGTACCACGATATTGACTTTCTGGATGGTGTTCCTGTTACAGAGCAGCCAGAACCGCGACACCAAGGCGATCCACGCAAAGCTCGATGAACTGATCCGCGTCACCGACGCGCGCAACGAGATCATGCTGGCCGAGGATATTTCCCCGGCTGAACTGAACCGGTTGAAAGAACAATTGCAACGAGAGGTCGAATGAGGCCAGCCACCAAGCTGGAAGCCGGCATCTGGCGGCTGCGCGAAACCGGGATGTCCTACGCCGCCATTGCCAAACGCGCACGGACCACCGTAGGGGCGGTCGCCGGCACCCTCTACCGGATACGCCTGGGGCAGATCACGCTCCCTGTCGCGCCCGCCGCCCAGCCACGGGGTTGCCGCTGGGTGATCGGCGAGCCGCCCAAGCCGGGCTGGACATGGTGCGACGCCCCGGTGGCTGGATCGGGCGCGTGGTGCCAAGAGCACCTCACGGGAGTCTACAAACGGTCAGCGCCGCTTGGCTCGTGACGCCCCGCGCCGGGTTGTCTTGGAACCTCTCTTGAGGCCGATCTTATTGAGCGTTCCAAAAATATATGCGTTAGCACGTTTTCCGGTTAGTCCTTTCTTGCGGGCCGATGCTTTAAGAGCACGCTCGGCTTTAGCTACTTTTGTTCCTTTCGGCATTTCAACCACTCCTTATACAACGATAAAGCCGGGCTGCTGTAAGGGATGTCCATAAAAGCGTTGAGTGCAGCAATCAAGGTTTTATCACCTTCGTCCCAGTTCTTGACTGCCGCGTGCTTGAGGGTTTCCACGATCTCGTGAATGACCGGCATCAGATCGGAAAGAGCTTGTTCTTCGCGGATCATTCGATGAACTCCTAAGGCACCTTAACCGGCTTCGGATACACCTCGGCGAGCACCAGCATCGCCCAGCCGCTACAGTAGTCGCCCTTCCGGTGCGGCTCGTGGCACATGAAAGGCACGTTCTCGATCACGCACTTGATCACGTTTATCAACGTCCCAGGCGAGCCGTTGGGGATGTGCGGCCCGGCGCGCAATGCGGCGGCAGTTCCGGCACCCTGAGCCGGGCAGCCGGCTCGGAGTTGTCGGCGAGGCGGGCCAATTCGACGCCGAGCGCGGCCCCCTCTCGCGTGCGGTGGTTACGCTGCATCGCGCACCGGGATGCCGGCAGCCTCGAAATGGGCCTTGACGACATCGAAGTCGGCTTGCTGCTGCTGGTCAAGCTGTGCCGGGGTCACCGGCATCTCCTCCATGTGCGGCATCCGGTTTATCAACACCAGTTCGTCGCCCTGGCGTTGAAATATCATACCGGAGCGCGGGATGCCCCAGATGCCGCCGTCCTTCATCATAGCGAACTGACGACGGGACCACTCGACGTTCGATGGGGTCATCAGTGCCTCGTCACCAACAGGTCGGCCATCGGCCCCGACCAGCAGTTCGACGGCTCCTTGCGCTCGACCAGCGTCGCGATCCGGCCGTCCTTGCCGCGCTCCACGAGGAAGACAGACAAGAGGGTTCCGTTGCGGTCGCCGGCTGACACGATGTAGCACTCCCGCCGGTACGGCAAAACCTCCGGGTGGTCGGTGCCATGCTCGGCGACGAGCGGCTCTAGCCGCCGTGCCATGTCGGTTTCGATCTCGTCCAGCGGAACGATGTAACCCGGCGTCACGGTGGCGTAGATCGCCGCCTGGGCGTCTTCCAGCTTGTCGCGCGCCCACTGCGACGTGTTATTGCCGGGCGGTATCGGCATGAACTTTATCCGGTAGCTCTCGTCGGCGAAGGACAACAGCGGCGGCAGGTCTTCGCCCGGCGCGACGCCGGGAACCAACTCGTGCAACCATCTTACATGAGTGTTGAGGAACGCTTGTAGTTTATTCATCTTGTCACCTTTGGAAGTTAAGACAGGCAAACTCACCGAAAAGTTTTATCGCGGCGGCATCGTAAGCAAGCGCCGCCTCTTCAGCAGTAGCAAAAATACCAATATGTTTACCTTTGATATAGGCACGCCAATGCTTATACCTTTTATCTAAATAAACGCCTTTATAACCACTAGAGTTTTTACGTCTAAGACCGTTATTCTGACTGTTCTGTGCTTTGGTTGCAGGGCGAAGATTGTCCCATCGGTCGTCCAAACTGTCGCGATTGCGGTGGTCTATCCCGGCGACAGGCCACTCCCCGGTCATCAAAACCCAAATCAGACATGACGCCGGATAATACCGTCCGAGCAAGTACACCCGTCGATGCGCGTAGCCTTCGGCCGTTTTATTGATATATCCGGCCACATCGCCAGGGTTGACGACGCGGATTTTGACCCTCCAGCGCAGCACGCCGGTCGCCGGATCGTAATCGAGGTACTTTGCAACAGTGTCCCTAGTCGGCCGGTTCATCCGGCACCTCCTTGACTGATAATCCGAACATCAATATATGACGTAGGGACGACCAGCGCAAGCAGGCACGAAAAAAGGGCCAGGATGCTGACCCTGGCCCTAAAGTCTATCCACTCAACTAAGGAGACGTGAATATGGACCTGATCGAGATCGCTTGCAAGCAGTTGCGCGAGCACCCGCCGCTCTTGGAAAACGCCCGCCGCAACGCCGGGATGCCGACCTTGCTCGGGACCATCCTGATGGGGACGCTGCGCTGTTCTCGCGGCAAGGCCGAGCACGCGGTCAGCGAAGCGGTGGCGCGGATCGAAAAAGAGCCGGGGAACGCCCCCGGCTGAGAAGAGACACCATCCACAAACGGAGGAAGCATAAATGTATAGGTTACTCGTGTCAATTTTGTGTTTATCCACCCCGGTGGTTGCACAAGACGTAGCGCGCAACCTCGTCTGCCCGCCGCGCCTGGACTACTGCTACTACATCGAGAAGCCGGTCAGGGCGTCGCCGCGCGGCCAGGACGTAGCGGACTCGGTCAGGCAGACGCTGGACTGCATCCAGCGCGGCCAGGAGATCGGCTATTGTCGCCGGTTGTACGGGATACCGTGATGCGACTGTACCACGGGACGGCTGGCCGCTGGCTGCCGAGCATCCTGCGCCAGGGGCTGGAGCCACGGGGCCGCAAAGTCAGCCGCAGCAACTGGAAAGAGACGGTCCCCTCGAACCCGAACTGCGTTTATTTCAGTTCGTGTTATGCGCCTTATTTCGCGTTCAAGGCGGCAGGGGACAGCAACAAGGCGATTTGCGCCGTCATCGAAATCGAAACCGACCGATTGCCGGCGCAGAACCTCCTGTTGCCCGACGAGGACTGTCTCGAACAGGCCGGGCGCAGCTACGACGGGGTGCCGGGCGGCATACTGGCGCGCACGCTGCACTACCGCCGCGACATGCAGAGATTCAACGGTACCGATGCCTGGAAGCTCAGCCTGGAGTATCTCGGCACCTGCGCCTATCACGGGATCGTGCCGCCGGGCGCGATCACCCGCATCGTGACGTGGCCGCACCAGCCCAACATCAAGCTGATGCTGACCTGGGACTTGAGCGTTTCGCTCGCCCACCAGCGGGTCTGCGGCAACCGCTACCGGGTCTTGACCCGGAAGCTGTTCGACGGCGAGTTCAGCCACTCCCCCTCGGTCGAAGCGGTCAAGACGCCGCACTGGCTGGACGACCCTCCCCTGCCGCCCATCGAGGGCTGGCAGGTCACCCGGCTATAGCTTGAGCGCCTGCCGGCCCTTGTGGGTCAGCGTGTACAATAGCTGGTTGCGTCCCTCCACGCGCGCCGCCTTGGCGTAGCCGAACCGGCAGAGGTCGGCCGCGACATAGCGGCCGGCGCTCGACACCTGACGGGGGGTGCCTCTGTCGGTGACGATGCGGCCCAGCGTGTTGGCGTCGGACCCCGGATGGGTGGCGAGCCACGCCATCACGAGGAGGGCGTCCTCGCGGGTCATGCCTCCCTGATCGCCGCGACGGTGACGATCACGTCCATGCTGGAGGTGAACGCACGGGTGCTGTGGATGCGCCAGTTGCGGTTCGGCTTCTCGGAGCGGGCGCGGATGATCGCCGTGCTCATCGTGGAGGACAGCGTGCGCAATGTCGTGGAGACGGTCTGCCCGTCGATCCGGTTGGACGGGATCACGGCGGCGCGGGCGTAGCAGCCGCCGAGCGGCAGGGACAAAAGTTGTTGCGGGCCGCTGAGTTCGTCGGGCGGTCTGCCTGAGATCATTTCACCTCCGGTTTTCCCGAACTTAGCGGCGTCACGGGCATCAGTCAATGGTTGACTGATGGACTATGGTCCATTATATTCTACCGTAGACGACAAACCAGGGACAACAAAATGCGAAGCAAGACGATGGCGTCGGACGTGGCGGCACTGCTGCGCGCCAGAAATCCCCTTCTGTGGGTGGTCACGCGCGAAGAGGCGCGGGTCGAACGCTACCTGATGGAGGCCGCAGCGGCGGCGTGGTACGTCCCGTACACCTGGGACGTGGCGCAGGGCTGCGCCGACATGACCGGAAAGAAGCAGCCGGCGTTCGGCGGCACCGACCCCGGCGACATGCTGGCGGCGATCTCCTCGCGCGCGGAGAGCGGCAAGCAGCGCGGCGTGTGGATCATGCGCGATCTCGCCCCGTGGCTGGAAGGGCCGATAGGCATCACAACCACGCGCGCCCTGCGCAACCTCGCCCGCACCCTGCCGGGGGTGCCGAGGGACAGCGCCCAGGCGGTGATCGTGCTGACCCCGCGCGCCAGCGTGCCGGAAGAGCTTGCCGGTCACGCGACGGTCATCGAGTGGCCGCTGCCCGACCGCGAGGAGATCGCGGACGTGCTCGACGCGGCGGTCGAGGCCCTGCCCGACGAAATGCAGCTTGGGGCCAACGGGGCGCGCGAAGCGGCTATCGACGCGGCGGTCGGGCTGACCGGGGAAGAGGCGGCGGCGTGCTACGCGCGCTCGCTGGTGCAGTTGCGGCGCATCGACCCCGGTCTGATAGCCGGGGAGAAGCGTCGCGTGGTGGCGCGTGAGCGGGTTCTGGAGTGGGTGGACTCGCTTCCAGGCGGGCTGGACGCGGTCGGCGGACTGGACTTGCTCAAGAACTGGCTCGGGATGCGCAAGCTCGCATACAGCCCGGCAGCGCGTGCTTACGGATTGCCGGCACCCAAGGGCGCACTGCTGGTCGGCGTGAGCGGGACAGGCAAGACGCTTTCCGCTCAGGCAATCGCCACTGCCTGGGGAATACCGCTCCTGAAGCTCGATCTCGGCGCGCTCAAGAGCAAGTTCGTCGGTGACAGCGAGGCGAATATCCGCAAAGCCTTCGGCGTCATCGAGGCAATCGGGAGGTGCGTCGTCCTAATTGACGAGATCGAGAAATCGCTGGCAGGCGCAACCCAAGGCGCGGCTGACGGCGGCGTCAGCGCGGATGCACTCGGGGCAATTCTCTCGTGGATGCAGGACCGAAAAGGCCAAGCCTTTATCGTAGCCACCTCGAACGATGTGAGCGTGCTCCCCCCGGAATTGCTACGAAAAGGCCGCTTTGACGAAATCTTCTGGGTCGATCTGCCGACGCCGACAGAGCGCGCGGAAGTTCTCTTAGCGGCGCTCAGGGCGCACGGACGAGACGGCGGCGCGATCTCGGGGGAAGACATCGCACGGCTAGTGGACGCCACAGACGGATTTACCGGGGCTGAAATCGCTTCCCTGGTGCCTGACGCGCTGTTCACCGCCTTTGCCGATAACGGGCGCGAGATCGACCGTGACGACCTTCTCGCGGCTGCCGCGACCGTAGTGCCGCTATCGCGCACCGCTGCCGAGAAGATCGAGAAGCTACGGCAGTGGGCGCAGGGACGCGCTCGCCCAGCCACCAGCGCCGAGGTGGTTGGAACGGTCCCGGTGCGCCGACGCGCGCTCGACCTCTGAGACAACACACGGGGGCTTTTGGCCCCCGTTTTCTTGTGGAGACACTGATGGTTCCCGTTTACCTGCAATTCGACAAGACACGCACATTGCGCGGGTACGCCTCCGAGACGGCCCGAGAACAAGATATCATCGAACGGTTCTGCCTGGGGCAGAGCTTTATCCGGGTGGTGGTCAACCGCAGCGAACGCTCCTGGGTGATCGTCGTCCTCGACCGGGTTGACTGATGGACGGTCAGTCATTATATTCTAACGTAGCCGCGCAAAGCGGTACACAAGCGAGAGACACCATGAAAAAGAGCACTCTGCGGCCGGGCCTTTTGGTCAGCCTGAAAACGGCCATTCACGGGAACGTCAATTACCGGGTCAACGAGATCGAGGAAGACCACCTAGACGCGGACGGCGTGCGCCGCGCGACGTGGCAGACCGAGCGCACGATCCGCGATCCGAAGGAGCACGAGGAGGCGATCAAGATCAGGACGCGCTGCCGGTCCTTGGTGACCGGCGTGTGCTCGCCCTCCTCGTTCGGGTTGCTCTGCCCCGAGGCGTGGGAGGGACGGCTCGCCGACGCCGCCCTGGAGGCCCAGGAACTGGTCGCCGAGTTCAACAGCCGGGCCAGCCAGACCCGCATCAGCGTGTACGTCCTTGTCGGCCGCATCGCCGAGAGCGACAGCGAAGCGGTGCGCGCGATCAACTCCGATATCCGCGAGTTGATCGAGACGATGGAGCAGGGGCTGCGGGGGTTGGACGTAAAGAGCGTGCGCGAGGCGGCGTCGCGGGCGCGCTCGCTCGGGGCGATGCTGTCGGAGGACGCCTCCGAACAGGTGCGCGAGGCGATCCAGATGGCCCGGCGCGCGGCGCGCGAGATCGTCAAGGCCGGCGAAGCGGGAGAGGTCGAGATCAACAAGGAGGCGCTCGACACGCTGGCCCGCGCTCGGGTGAGCTTCCTCGATCTCGACGGTGGGCGGGAAGTGGCGGTTCCAGCCACCGTGGGGCGCGGCATCGACCTGCCGCTGGCGGCGGATCAGTTCACCGACGACGACCTGCCCGACTTCTCGCAGCCGGCGGTTCGCAATCTCGATTTCGACCTGGGGAACTGACCATGCCGTGTGAAAATTCCCGCCTGCCAAACCAGACGATCACCCAGCGCAAGGAGGAGATCGTCAAGGCAGTGGATAAACTGGCGGCGGCACTTGCCGCCGGCAAAGTGAAGCCGGTGATCGGGGTGAAGGGCGGCATCGCCTTCCCCGGCTGGGTCGAAGGACAGACCGGCAGAGTTGGGGACGGGTGTGCTTATCGCCGCCTCATGTCGAGCGGGTCGGCCCTGGCGAAGATGGCGATCGAGCGGGCCGAGACGCTGGCCGGTCGCCGGGTGGACCGTCAGGCAGTAGCGCAAGGGCTGCACTACCACGAAGACTCGGGATGGCATGATCATAAGGGTTGAAAATGTCTTGGAAAAAAAATCGCCTGACCAAGTTTGCCGAAATCACTCTTATCGGGCCAGTAGACGATTGGAAACCTCAAACCTATTACATTGTAGATGTTTCTTGGTCTGCGGGAAATCCAATACACCGTGCGATTCTTTACACAAGAGGAGTCAACAACTCCACCTACCCCGATGCGGTTATCTGGAAAGGCGGGTACGAAGAACCTCATGGACTTCTAGAGGTAAAATATTTGAAGGTTATCGCCGAAATTCCTCTCGATCACAAGGGGTAAAAACATGAAGGGTTTTCTCGCCGTGATCGGCGCGGTGGTTGCGTGCGTCGTCGTACTGGGCAAGCTCCTGGCGGGCCTGCCGGATGCGCCGTCGAACGACATCGCGAAGATGGGCGACCACTTCGCGGTCATGTTGAGTGTCAACCGCCTGACGTGCGACCGGATCGTCTCGATATCGCCTGCCGGGTACACCGACTGCGCGGACGGCCACCAGTACAGGATATGGGCTGAACCTATCACGGTTCGCGAGGGCATTGTCGAGCGCAACAAGCACGTCTGGCGCGTGCGGGTCATCCGATGATGGAGTACCGGGACCACCTCGAACACAGCTACAGCGCGCTCACACTGCTGCTGTGCCACCTCTACGAAGCCCAGTGCCTCGCGGTGGACCCCGACGACCAGCGCATCATCGACGGGTGCCTGCCCGCACTCAGCCACCTGCGCCACGCGCTCGACCGGCTGACGGGTCATGTCGAGTGAGTACAATTCGTGGCGGGCGATGATCGCCCGCTGCGAAGACCCGGATCACCCGAGCTACAAACACTACGGCGGGCGCGGCCTTCGGGTCTGCGCCCGCTGGCGTTTGAGCTTCAGGACTTTCCTGATGGACATGGGGCCGCGCCCGCCAGGGACCAGCCTCGACCGAATAAACCCCGATCTCGGATACAGCCCGGCCAACTGTAGGTGGGCTACCGCGCAAGTGCAGGCGCGCAACAAGCGCGTGGTTGACCTGACCGGCCAGCGGTTCGGCAGGCTGGTGGTGCTGCACCGGGCGCCACGCCAGCCGGACGGCAGGGCGCGCTGGGTGTGCCGGTGCGTCTGCGGCCGGGAGAGCGTGGTGGATGGGAAGAGCCTGCGGTCGGGCAACACGCAGAGTTGCGGCTGCCTGTCTCGGGACAAGGCCCGTGAGAGGGCGGTCCTGCGCAACCGGAAATAATTTCTGGGCGTCAGCCGGGCGAAAAGGAGGCCGTTTTTTCTTTTTAAAAACTCCCTCACAGGGGGGAGTCCAGCCACCTCCCTCGCGCGCGACCCCCCTCCCCCGCCCCCGTCCGGCCCTGGCCGGCGGGGGCTTCTTTTTGGGGAAGGTAAGTAGGTGTTCTACAAGGGCCGTTGTTCCTGGCCGTTGTTCCTGGCCGTTGTTCCTGGCCGTTGTCCCTGGCCGTTGTTCCTGGCCGTTGTTCCTGGCCGTTGTTCCTGGTCAGGTACTAGGAGCAGGTACAATCGCTGACCGGGCAGCCTCCGAGGGCAGCCGGGCAGCCTCCGAGGGCAGCCGGGCAGCCTCCGAGGGCAGCCGGGCAGCCTCCGAGGGCAGCCGGGCAGCCTCCGAGGGCAGCCGGGTAGCCGGGCAGCCGGGCAGCCTCCGAGGGCAGCCGGGCGGTCCTGGCTGCCGAGGCAGCCGGGCGGTCCTGGCTGCCGAGGCAACCGGGCGGTCCTGGCTGCCGAGGCAGCCGGGCGGTCCTGGCTGCCGAGGCAGCCGGGAAACAGCGGAAAGCGCGCTTGCGCGCCTAAGCTCTATATGGCGGGGAGAGCTTTATATGGGGAAAAACCGAGCATTTTCAAGGTGCTGCAACATAACCTTGCAAGCCGCTTGACAGGCTACCGTAGCCGTGCGATCTAGCAGTCTGGCTGAGAGCGTCTTAGCCGGAATGGGAGCTTACGATGGTTGAACGGGTTTTCTTTTCACTGGCATTCACGTTGTGGCTGCTGGCCGTTGCGTTTGAAGTGATCGAACAGCCGCACAACGTGCGGCTGTTTTTGCTTTGCGTGAAATACACTTGTCTAGGGCTGTTGCGCGTTGTCGGACTGTACTGACGGTTACAGTTTGTATTCTGGCCGGTTTGCTTGTTGGCATTATCGGCTTGCTGGACTGAGACGAATCCAAACTCACTAGGGAAAGAATGATGTTCAATATCATGAATACCGAAACGGGCGAAATCATCAATTCGTTTGATGATGGCGCGACAGCCGGACGTTTCGTGTCGGAACGCAATGCCGCGTTCGCCGGCGCCGGCATGACGGTTCGCTACCGCATCGTGCGGCAGAACGCGGCTGTTGTTTCTGACGAATGGAAAGCGCGCGAAATGGCGCGGTTTGCCAACGGCACATATAAAACCGTTCCCTGGTTCAATGAAGACTGGAATAACCAGGATCACTATTGTCACGTCGCAAACAGCGATAGCGAGAAAATCGCCTACACAGCCACAAACGCAGACGGCGCGGCAGACAAGCAGACCCGAACGCGACCGGGCAGATATTTGGAACAGCACTACGGGGACGTACTGTCGCAGGATCAAATCCGCGAATGGTGCGCGCGGTTTACGTTGGAAAACAACAAGCCGGTTCTGCTGTTCGCTACGGGGTCGGACGGGATCGAACAGGTTTACTTGAACGGTCCTAATTCGTGTATGTCCAAAACCTTGGACTGGTACGAGTCGCCAGTGCATCCCGTGCGTACCTACGGTACCGATGATTGGGCAATAGCTTACATGCGCAATCCGGATGGCGAGATATCGGCACGGGCTATGGTTGCGCCGGAACGCAAAGTGTATTCCCGCATCTACGGCGACTATAGCCGCATACGCGCACTGCTTGAGGAAGAAGGCTATAGCTGCGGTAACGATACAGACGATTGGGATGGTTTGCGGCTGCTGCGTATCGAGGCAGGCAATGGATTTGTCGCGCCATACTTTGACGCACCTATGTGCAACGTGCGCGATGACGGCAAGCATCTCGTGGTCGATTGCGACGGCGAACTGGAATGTCACGAAACAACCGGATTGACAAACGAAGGTTGTTGTTGTGCGCGTTGCGAGGATCGCTGTCGCGAAACGTATACCGTTGGCAATGAGGAATGGTGCGAGTATTGCTACGAGAGCTATTCGTCCTATTGTTCCGGTTGCAGCAGCTACTATGACAGCGACGATATCGTAGGAACCGATAGGCACGACAACGCCTATTGCAGCGAATGCGCGTGCGATATGTCTATATGTGATTGTTGCGGCCATTTGCATGAGGATACGGTTGAGACACTGGAAAACGAGACTTATTGCGTGAATTGTACGGCAGACGAACTAGAGATGACAGCATGTGAAACATGGGCGCGCAATCCGGCAAACTGTGATTGTGAAGTATGCACCACCCAAGGGGAGCTTGAAGTATGAGACGCGGTACAACCATCCCAGAGCTTGAGGAAATGCTGACGTACTGTAGGCCGCACGGTTCGCAGACTGAGGCAGACTTTGTAGAACGTTATATCGGCACGGTTCCCGGCATGTCCTATGACAAGTATGGCAACGGCATATTGTGCATCGGGACCGCGCCGGTTCTGTGGTCCGCGCATACCGATACCGTCCACGCCAAAGGAGGAATGCAAACCGTCGCCCGGCTGGGGCACGAGCTTAGGCTTGGCAAGAAGGCAAACGGGTTGTGCCTTGGCGCAGACGATGGCGCGGGCGTATGGCTGCTGCTGGAAATGATCCGGGCGAAGGTATCGGGACTGTACGTCTTCCATGCCGGTGAAGAGCACGGCGGACTCGGCTCCGCATGGCTCGCCAAAAACCGCGCGGACCTATTGCGCGGCTATCAAGCGGCTATCGCGTTCGACCGCAAAGGCGTGGACTCGATCATCACCCATCAAGGCAGCAGGATGTGTTCCGACGCTTTCGCGTTGTCGCTGTCGCTGAAATTGGGTGGTACATACCGTTGCGATGACACTGGTACATTCACCGATACAGCGCACTACGAACATTTGATCGGTGAATGCACTAACGTCAGTGTAGGCTATTATAACAATCATGGTCCGAATGAGACGCTAGACCTATTGCACGTTAAAGAGCTTCGCGATTATCTTGTGAAGTTCGATCCGGCCGGCTTGACGTACAGCCGGCAGCCGGGCGAAACGGAACAGTTCGACAGTTGGGATAACGGCGGGGATTACAGCGGCAAGGATTACGGCAGACTGTGGTCAAACCAGTACGATCCGGCAGAGAGCTACGACGAGGCTTTGATAGAGCTATGCTACAAACATCCGGAAAGCGCGGCTAAGGTTATCGAATTGTTAGGCGGTAACGTGGCCGACATGCTGGAACAGGTTCAGAATGACGGGCATCATTATTCCGGCTGATCCAGCCACCATCTAACACTACAAACCGGCTGCCCTAGGGCAGCCGGTTTTTTGTTGCCCTCTGAGCCTCCCAGGCTGCCCGGCTGCCCTCTGAGCCTCCCAGGCTGCCCGGCTGCCCTCCGAGCCTCCCAGGCTGCCCGGCTGCCCTCCGAGCCTCCCAGGCTGCCCGGCTGCCCTCCGAG